>Ga0209172_10002834_pt1 | contig 28853 bp, 20 predicted proteins | sample LarsenN4metaG_FD_184113 | JGI IMG/M metagenome (GOLD analysis project Ga0209172, IMG submission 184113) | Hot spring sediment bacterial and archeal communities from British Columbia, Canada, to study Microbial Dark Matter (Phase II) - Larsen... ... | reverse complement strand
GATAATCGTCCACCCGGCGGTTGCAAGCCGGTTTGGCGGTAAAGGGCGGTTTTTTGGTCTTGCGGCGTTTTCCAGGCGACGAGTCTGGCCCGGCGCCGCCGATCCGTGGTAGGAATGTGTTAGGTAACTATGCGACTCCATGCTCGCCAACACCTCGCGCCGACCGGCCGGCGCCTCGCTCCCCCTCTGTCGAGAGCGCGTGCCGTTTGCCCCCTGGGGCATGCAGGTTAGGATCGCCACGGACATGGGAGTGTCCGGGCGCCTGGTGGGCCCCGCGGCCTTCAAAGCCGTTGAAGCGCCAGACCCCTGGCGCTTGGTGGGTTCGATTCCCATCCACTCCCGTCCCGGCTCGGGGAGGGCCGGGCGCCTGCCCCAGCGGCGCTCAGCTCGTCGCCACGACCGAGTGATACACCTCGCCGTTGGCCCGGTAGTACGACGCCCCGACCGCCTGCCAGTCCAGGCAGCCCTGGCACACCTCCGGCAGGTCGTCCCAGATGTGGTTGCGGTGCATCTCGCGAAACGTGCGCAGCCGGCCGCGCCAGACCTGGGCGATGCTCTGCTCGTTGACGTTCCCGGCCACGAAGCGGCCCTCGTTGTCCACGGCGCACGCCACCACGTCGCCGTTCCAGTGGATCGCGCAGGTGTTGTTGGCCCACGGGCAGGCGATCCGCTGGCGGTAGTTCTTCGTCAGGTTGGCGGCCGGCACGAAACCGGTCCAGGTCAGCTTCTCGCGAATCTTCACGTCCGCTCCCAGCGACAGCCAGTAGTCCTTGAACGCCTCGGCCTCGTGCTCGTTCTCGTCCATCATGGAGAACTGGCAGATGATCAGCGGCGTGGGCACGCCCTGAGCGTCCAGCGCGCGCTTGCGGCGCAGCAAGTCGCGCACGCCCTCATACACGGACTCGTACTTGCCGTGCGGGTCGAGCGTGTAGCGGATGCGCTCGAACGTCGGCTTCGTGAAGCCGTCCAGGCTGAGGATGAACTTCTTCAGCCCGCAGGTCAGGATCAGCTCGTTGTTGCCGTCGCGGCAGTACGAGCCGTTCGAGTTCAGCACCAGGTTGGTCAGGCCCGCGTCGGCCGCCTCGCGGATGCGGCGGTAAATCTTCTTGCCGATGGCCAGGGCCTCGCCGTAGAACGTCGGCCAGAACTCCACGTCCGGCCGCTCGCGCGCCGCCTCCATGACGATCTTGGTCCACAGCTCCGCGCTCATCGTCCCCTGCGGGCGCTGCAGCTCGTGGTGGTGGCAGTGCGTGCAGCGGAAGTTGCAGCGGGCGGTGTTCTCGACCACGAGCTGCGGCGGGAAGTCGTGCTCGCGCAGCCGCGACTCGATCTGCTGGAGTGCGTGCCACTTGTCGGGAGTCATGGGTTCAGACGCGATCGTGAGGCGCGACACCTGAGGTGCCTGTCTCCCTTTTCAACGGGCAACTAGATCGGCCACGGGGGGGCCGACGCTACGGCTTCCTTTGTGGCTTCTATGTCGCGGCGACGGGTTCGGCGGCTCCGCAGACCACTTCCTCCACCGCGGCGATCACCTGCTCGATCTGCGCGTCGCGCAGCGACGGATAGAACGGCAGGCTGAGCGTGCGGCCGCCGATCAACTCGGCCGCGGGCAGGTCGCCCGGCTGATATCCGAACCGTCGCCGGTAGAACGTCAGCAGGTGCACGGCGCGGTAATTCACCGTCACGCCGATGCCGCGCTGCCGCAGGCCCGCCACGACCTCGTCGCGGCGCTGTGGGTCGACCCAGATCGGGAACAGATGTCGGGCGGAGGACAGCGGATCGCCGACGCGCGGGAACTCGAGCCCGTCGATCCGCGCGAACGCCTCCTCGTAGCGGGCCGCGATCTCCCGTCGCCGCGCCCAGCGCTCGTCCAGCTTGCGAATCTGCGGCACGAGCAGCGAGGCGCGGATGTTGTCCAGGTTGTACTTCCAGCCCAGCTCCAGCATGTCCCAGTGCTTGTAGGGCTGGCCATAGCGTTCCGCGGCGGTCGAGGTCAGGCCGTGCTGGCTCAACCGCCGCACGCGGGCCGCAAGCTGTGCGTCGTTGGTGGCCAGCGCCCCGCCCTCGCCGCAGGTGATGTTCTTCGTCGCGTAGAACGAGAAGCAGGCGCAGTGGCTGTGCGTGCCGGGCCGCACGCGGCCGCGGCGGGCCTCGATGCAGTGGGCCGCGTCCTCGATCACGATCAGCTTCCGGGCCCGCGCGAACGCATGCAGCTCCTCCATCTCGCACAAGCGTCCGTACAGGTGCACCGGGAGGATCGCCCGCGTCCGCGGCGTGACGCGCGGCGCGACCGTCGCGACCGTCATGCACGCCGTGGCCGCCTCCACGTCGCAGAACACCGGCCGGGCGCCGGCCATCAGCACGGCGTTGGCCGTGGCCACAAACGTCATCGCCGGCACGATCACCTCGTCGCCCGGGCCGATGTCATGGGCCAGCAGGGCCAGGTGCAGGGCGGCCGTGCAGGAGTCGAGGCAGACGACCTCGCGCAGGCCGAGATACTCGGCCAGCGCCTGCTCGGCTTCGGCCGTGACCTGCCCGGTGGTCAGGATGGGCTGGTCCAGCGCCGCCAGAATGCGGGCCCTTTCCTCCGGCCCCAGCGAATGCCGATAGAACTCGACCGTCTCGCGCTTCACGAAAGCACCTTCGCCACGCATGGCATCCCCGGCCGTTTGGGCAGCCTGACCACGTCGCTCCTGCTATCGGAAGAACCCGCCGCGGCCTCCCAGCGGGCGCCGTCCAGCGGCTGAAGCGGGGCCCCCCGCCGTCCGATAGCCACGGTAGAGCTTGCGCGCCGCACGACTGGGCGTGCGGCGATTCCTGCGCGGAGTCAGCGGGGCCGATCTCATGTGCGGAATCTGCGGTTTCGTCGGTCCACCCGAACCCGCCGCACTGCAGGCCATGACCGTCGCGCTGCGACACCGCGGCCCGGACGACGTGGGCTACTTCGCCTCGCCGCGCGCCAGCGTGGGTGTTCGGCGGCTGTCGATCGTGGACGTGGCCCACGGCCGCCAGCCGATGGCCAACGAGGACGGCTCGGTGGTGGTGGCGTTCAACGGCGAGGTCTACAACGCCGGCGAGCTGCGGTGCGACCTGCTGGCGCGTGGCCACCGCCTGCAGACGCGCTGCGACACGGAGGTTCTGCCGCATCTTTATGAAGACGGCGGCGACGACTTCGTCCAGGCGCTCGACGGGCAGTTCGCGATCGCGCTGTGGGACGCACGGCGACAACGGCTGCTGCTGACGCGCGACCGGCTGGGCATCCGGCCGTTGTTCTATGCGCCGACGGGTGAGCGGCTGCTGTTCGGCAGCGAGATCAAGAGCATTCTGGCGGGACTGCCACAGCGCCCGGCGCTGAACGTCGAAGCCCTCTACCACTACCTGACGCTCAAGCACGTGCCGGCGCCGCTGACGATCTATACCGGCGTGCACGCCCTGCGGCCCGGCGAGCAGGCGGCGTTCGAGCGCGGGCGGCTGACGCGACGGTTCTACTGGCGCCTGGAGGGTCAAGATGTGGCCGCCCGCGACCCGGACGAGGTCGCCGACCGCATTGAAACGCTGCTGCGCGAGTCGGTCCGCCGGCGACTGATCGCCGAGGTGCCGCTCGGCGCGCTGCTGAGCGGCGGGCTGGACTCCAGCCTGATCGTGGCGCTGGCGGTCGAGCATGCGCCGCGGCCGCTGAAGACCTTCACCCTCGGTTACGTGGACGAGTTCGCGCACAAGCAGGCGGACGTGCAGGCGGCGCGGCGCGTCGCGGAGCTTTTCGGAACGGCGCATCACGAGCACCGCCTGTCCTACCGCGAGCTGCTGTCGCACCTGCCGGCCGTGTTGGGGGCGTTCGACGAGCCGTTCGCCGGCGTCACCAGCACGTATTTCCTGTGCAAGCTCGTCCGCCGGCACGTGAAGGTTTGTCTGTCGGGCGACGGGGCGGACGAGCTGTTCGGCTCGTACCTGGCGCACCGGTTGGCGGAGCCGATCCACAACGTGCTGACGTACGGCGAGGCTGCGGTTCGCCAGCGGCCGGAGCTGCTGGCGCCGTTCGAAAACGACCCGGACGCCGTGCTGTGTCGTGTGCATGCCCACGACTGGCAGTGGCGGGCGGAGCTGGGCGTGTTCAGCGAAGCCGAGAAGCGCGCCCTGCTCAACCCCGATCTGGCGCTGGACGGTCTGGACAGCCGCGCGCTTGTGCGAGCCGTGTTCGACGAATGCCCGGCCCGCGACCCGCAGAACCGCCAGCAGTACCACGATTGCCGCACGCTGCTGCCCGACCAGGTGTTGACCTTCAACGACCGCCTCTCGATGGCGCACTCGATCGAGATGCGCGTGCCGTTCCTCGACCATCGCCTGGTCGAGTACGTCACCGGCCTGCCCGGCGAGCTGAAGATCCGCCGCGGCGTCTGCAAGTGGATCCTCAAGCAGGTCGCCCGGCGGCGGCTGCCGGCCGAGATCGTCGATCGCCCCAAGGAAGGCTTCGTGGCACCGATCAACGCCTGGCAGCAGCGCGAGCTGCGCCCGGCGATCGAGCGAACGCTCGCGGCGGAGCGGCTGGCGTCGCACGGTCTGTTCCGACCCCAGGCAGTGGCCGGGCTGCTGCGGCGCTATTACGACGGCGAGACGAGCCTGCAGTACAAGATCTGGACGCTGTTCTGTTTCCAGACGTGGTGGGACGCGCTGGGAGCCACGGTTTCCAGCGCATCGGCGGCGCCGGCCGCGAGCCCGCCAGTCGAACGAGCGCCTGAGACCGGAATCGGCGCTCGTCGGACGTGCAGCTCCGGCGTTCCAGCGGCAACGGCTGGGCGGACCTGACATGCGCGCGTGGCTGCTGGACTACCTGCGTTGCCCCCTGACCGGCGGCGTTCTGCGGCCTGAGGAGGTGCGCTGGCGCGGCGACCGGATCAACTCCGGCCGGCTGGTCTGCGACCACGGGCCGACGGCCTACCCGATCATTCGCGGTATCCCACGCTTGATCCCCGGCCTGCGCAGCGAAGTGGACCTGCGGCGAGTCTACGCCGACTCGTTCGGCCACCAGTGGAACACCTTCGACTGGCCGCGCGCGCGCGACGAGCAGGAGTACTTCTCGATCAGCGACCAGACCCCGCAATCGCTGGACGGCCTGACCGTGCTCGACGCCGGCTGCGGCGGCGGCCGGTTGTCGCGCGTCATCGGCCGGCATTGCCGGCGGCTGATCGGCCTGGACTATTCTGTAGCCGTGGAGCGGGCGGCGTGCCACACAGGCGACCTGGACAACTGCGAGTTCGTGCAGGGCGACATCCTGCGCCCGCCGCTGGCCCGCGAGGCGTTCGACTATGTCTGGTCGCACGGCGTGCTGCACCACACGCCCGACGCGCGAGCCGGCTTCGGGCAGCTCGCGCGGCTGGTTCGGCCCACGGGCCGGCTGCACGTGATCGTGTTTCTCAAGGCCTGGCTCCCGCTGCGCCTCAGTGATTCGCTTGTGCGGACATGGATGCGCCGGCTTCCATATCGCGTCGCGACGCGCATCTGCCGCGCCATGGGCGCGCTACGGCACGTGCCGGCGGCGAGCTTTTGGAAGCGCTTCTTTTGGTTCAGTCTTCAGCCGACCGCGGAGCTGCGGACGTGCTGCAACTTCGACTGGTACACACCGCGCTACCACCACGAGCACACGTTCGAGCAGGTGGCGGGCTGGTTCCGCGACGCCGGCTTCGAAGACGTGCGCTATATCAACGGCTGGCCCGACGCCCCGCCGCGCGAGAAGTTCACGCCGCCCGGCTTCAGCCGACGCTCCCGGCTGGGTCAGTTGCTGGGCGTGGTCGGTCGCAGGCCGCCGGCAGGTGCAACCCTCGCGCCACAAGCGGACAGGGCGCACCCCTCGGCCGATACGCGTCAAGTCGCCGTTCTTGCGCCCCGATAGAAGTAACAGGCCGGCGTGTTCGTACGCCGGTCCGGGCCGCGACAGCCCAGCTCTGACGCCATCCATGAGCACCGCTCCCACCCTCAGCCCCGCCACGTGTGAGCCCGCGGACGCCGCGCGCCTGGAGGAACTGCACCGCCGCGTCCAAACCGGAGAGCAGGTCCCGCTCGACCACATCGCTTCGCTGACCCGCTCGTCAGACCCGGTCGTACGCGGACTGGCCAAACGCCTGCTGTCGCATGTGCTCGTGGCGCAGGCCCGCCGCAGCGCCGCGCAACTGCTGTGGGAAGCCTGCGACGACCTGGACTACCGCGTGCCGCAGGTGCTGCGCGAGGCGGCCGACCACGCAGACGCTCTGGGCCGCGACTCGCTCTACGAACTGCACCTGCGGGCTGGGGAAGCCGCGGCCCGCCGCGGCGACATCGTCCAGGCACTGGTCCAACTGCTGAATGCCGCCAGCACCGACATGCGGCACGGTGCACAGCGCGTGAACGAACCGGCGTGCGTGCGGCGGATGATGGGCCTGTACGAGTCTGCCGCCGGCAAGGCGGCGTCGAAGTTGGACGTTCACCCGGCCGCGCGCCGTGTGCGCCGCTCGCCCGCCAGCTCCAGGCTGCGGCTGGCGCACGTGACGTGCCAGCTCGTGGACGGCGGGCACGCCCCCTCGCGCTCGCTGGAGATGCAGTTGAAGTTCGCCGACCGCGAGCGGTTCGATCTGGTTCTGTTCGTCACGGAAGCGCTGGCGCCGCACGTGGAGCACACCGGTCAGACGTTCGCGTCGCCCCCCAGCTCCCAGCGCGCCCCGCGGCGCATTGCCGAGTTCGAGCGTGACCTGGGCGTGCCGGTCGTGCTGCCGCGCCACCGCCGCTCGTGCCTCACGGCCGCGGCCGAGCTGCACGCCGAAATGGTCCGCCGGCGTATCGACGTCGCCTTCTTCCACGGCTCGCTGGCCACGCCCAGCGACTGGCTGCTCTGTGCCTGGCAGGCCGCGCCGTGGCAGTTCGACCAGGGCTTCGGCGTGCCGCTGCACTGTCCGGCCGTCGATTACCAGTTCTTCGAGTTCGAGCCGACGATGCAGAAGCTGGCCTTCTGGTGTCGCGAGCGCGGCATACCCTATGGTCCGACGAGCGGCGGTCACGACGGCACGGACGTCGAACTGGCCGCGCCCTTCGCGCGGGACGAGCTGGCCATCCCCGCGAACCATGTCGTGCTCGGCACGATCGGCAACCATCTGCCGACGCGCATGAGCGCGGCGTTCTGCCGCACGGTGGCGCGCGTCCTGCGCGCCAATGCGGAGACGACCTTTCTCGCCGTCGGTCCGGGCGACTTCTCCGCTCAGCGGGCCGTGTTTGGCGATCTGTGCGACGGGGCCCGGCCGCGAGTTCGCTTCCCGGGCTCGTCCAGCGAGCCGGCTCGATTCACGAAGACCTTCGACGTGTTTCTCAACCCATACCCCGGGGGCGGCGGGTTTGTGATCGGTGATGCGATGGCCGCCCGCAAGCCGGTCGTTTGCATGCAGGTCGGCGAGTCGTCGCCGGCCCTGGCGGGCGCCGGCTGGGTTGGAGCAGAGCACCTCGTCACCCCGCCAACAGACGAAGCATACGCCGCGCGGCTGGAGCGACTGGTGCGCGATCCGGCGGAACGGGCGCGGCTCGGCACGTCGTTGCGGCGGCGCTACGAACAGGTCTTCGAGCCGCGACGTTGGGTAACGTCGATGACAGACCGGATTTGGGAACTCGTAACGGCACAGGCTCGCTCATGACGCCCGGCGGCCGACGAACGTGCGTTGTGCTTCAGCCCGGCTACCTGCCGTGGCTGGGCTTCTTCGAGCAGATGCACCGCGCCGACGAGTTCGTCTTCCTGGACGATGTTCAGTTCGATAAGCACGGCTGGCGGAACCGCAACCGCATCAGGGGACCGGAAGGGCCGCTCTGGCTGACCGTCCCGATCCGCGTCAGCGGCCTCGGAAAGCCGCACATCCGCGACGTCGAGATCGACCACACGCAGCAGCGCTGGCCGGCTCGCCACCTGCACGCCCTGCGGACGTGCTACGGCCCGTGCCCGCACTTCGACTGGCTGTACCCCGACCTGGAGGCGGTGTTGACGCAGCGCTGGACCCGCATCGCCGAACTGGACATCGCCTTCATCGCCCTGCTGTGCGACAAGCTCGGCCTCGACCGCCGCACGCATCGCAGTTCGGAGCTGAGTCTGGGCGCCGCACAAGCCGACGGCGACGTCCGCTGCGGGCGGCTGGTGGAGATTTGCGGCCGGCTGGGGTGCAACCACTACTACAGCGGGGCGGCGGCACGCGATTACCTGGACGAGTCACGGTTCAGGCAGGCAGGCATCAGCGTGGAGATTCAGCACTACGCGCACCCGACTTACCCGCAGCGCTTCGGCGGGTTCATTCCGCAACTGTCGGTGGTCGACCTGATGTTCAACTGCGGCCCGCGGAGCCTGGAGATCGTCCTGGGCGGACAAGCCGCAAGCACTCCCTTGTCACCTGTCACTGGTCACCTGGCACCCTCCCAGCGCGAGTAGGCGGCATGTACTCGGACGGCGTCGTGACCCTCGCCCCCTTTGAGCGCGAAGACCTCGAGCAAGTCCGCGCCTGGGTCAACGACCCCGAGCTGTGCCGGGCCGTGGACCGCGTCCTGCCCGTCACGCGCTGCCAGCACGAACGCTGGTACGAGTCGCTGATCCGGCAGAAGGACGCCGTCACGTTCGCCGTCCGTTGTGACGACCCTTCGCCCGGCCGTGGAAGGACAGGGGCCGCCCACCTGATCGGCCTGTGCGGCCTCAAGCACATCCACCCGCGCCATCATCACGCCGAACTGTGGATCTACCTCGGCGACGCCGCCAGCCGTGGCCGCGGCCTGGGCCGCCGGGCCGTGCGGTTGCTCGCCTCGTTCGGTTTCCAGCAGCTCAACCTGCACCGCATCCAGTTGCACCTGGCCGCGTTCAACGAGCCGGCCCGGCGGGCATACCTGGCCTGCGGGTTCCGCGAAGAGGGCCGCGACCGCGAGCACGTCTTCCTCGACGGCCGCTACCACGACGCGATCCGAATGGGGCTGCTGCGCAGCGAGTTCAGCCGCGACAAATGAGTGTGCGGAGGTGCACGGACAAGTGGCACGTGACAGGTGACGGAGAATCGGGACCGTCGCAGCGCGCCGCCGGAGCTGTGTCACGTGGCACGTGGCACGTGTTCCCGTGTCACGTGCCGCGAGTCACCTGTCACGCTCAGTGCAGCACGTGGTTGCCGTTGGGCAGTTCGAGCGGCACGTGCCGCATCCACGTCCGCCGCCGCCACCAGGCCTCGTTCGCCCGGTACCACGCGACCGTCCGTGCCAGCCCGTCGTCCAGGCTGGTGCGGGCCTTCCAGCCCAGCAGCCGGCAGGCCTTGTCGGTCGAGCTGATGTGCAGCTCCACCTGCCCCGGACGATTCTCGATGTGCTCGATCAGCGCGCGGGCGCCGCCGGTTCGCTCGAGCACCTTGTGCGCCAGCGTCAGGATGTCGGTCGCGACGCCCGTGCCCAGGTTGATCACTTCGCCACAGACGGCGTCCAGCGGCGCCTCCAGGCACGCCAGCAGCGCCTCGCACGTGTCGTCCACGTAGCACCAGTCTCGCGCCGCGGAGCCGTCGCCGTGAACCGTCAGCGTCGCGCCGGCCAACGAACCGCACAGGAAGCGCGGGATGCACTTCTCCAGATGCTGGTGCGGCCCGTACTGGTTGAACGGCCGCACGATCACGGCCGGGATGCCGTACGTCCGCCAGTAGGAGTACACCAGCCGATCGGCGCCGCACTTGGCCGAGGCGTAGGGCGAGGCCGGGTTGAGCGGGTGCTCCTCGGTCATCGGCCGGCTGAGCGCGGTGCCGTACACCTCCGACGTAGAGACGTGCACGAACCGCCGGATGCGCCGCCGCTGCTTCAGCACGTGGTTGGCGATCACCTGCGTGCCGATCACGTCCGTCTCGTAGAAGATGCGGTTGGAGAAGATGCTGCGCGCGACGTGGGACTCGGCCGCCAGGTGCACGACCGTGTCGACCCGCTCCATCAGCTGGCTGACGATCTCGTCGTCGCACACATTGCCGTACCAGAAGTGCAGCCGCGGGTCGTCCAGCACGTCCGCCAGGTTGTCCAGGTCGCCGGCGTACGTGAGGGCGTCCAGCACGTGCACGTGCAGGCCGCGGTGCCGCCGCCGCAGCATCCGCACGAAGTTCGAGCCGATGAACCCGGCCCCGCCGGTGACGAGGATGGATTCCACCTGGAACCCTCGATGCGCAAAGGCCGCCAGCGCAAGCCGCGCTCGCGCAATCCGTGGCGCGCGGCGGCGGATTCCCAGCCGATATCGGCGGGCGATCGGCGGCGCTGGAGCCGGGCGGTAGTTTGTGCAGGAGGCTCGTCAGGGTTCGACCAGCCGCAGACGCGCGCGCATCGACCAGCGCGCGCCGCGCGCGAGGAAGACGTTGCCGCCGACCTGGAGGGTCGGGCGGATCCACGGATGGCGCTCCGCAGCCCGCCATAGGACGTGCCGCAGGCCGTGCACCCAGAAGGCGTGCTGCGACGAGAACGTCGCTCGGCGGACGCGCAGCACATACTCCTCGGAGGCGCCGTTGCGCGTCAGCAGCCGATGGTGCACCACCCAGCCTTCCTTCATCGCGTCGCGGACGTACGTGTACACGCCGAGCACGGGGGGCGCGACCACTTCCGTGAGCTCGAATTCGATTTGCAGGTCGTCGGACTGCAACGCGGCCTGTCGCACCGGGAACTGCAGAAAGCGGTTCTTGCGCCGGTGCGTGTAGGACCGCCCGTCGATCGAGGCGGATGGAAACGTCCGCGGGTCGGCGCAGCAGCGGATCACCAGGTCGGAGAGCCGCCCGTGCTCCAGGCTCTCGATCGTGTAGGCGCGGTCCAGTTCGCCCGCCGCCAGCCGGTCGGTGAATGTGAGTCGATACCGCCCGTACGGCAGCGAAGCCTCCAATACACCGGCGGCGTGCGAGGCGTCGTGCTCCAGCTCGACGCGCGTTACGTCCACGTTCAGCCCGCCGAGCTTGTCCTGCGAGAAAAAGCCGTACCATTGGCCGAACTCGCACCCCCCGCCGCTGAGCGGCACCTCGCGATCGGGGCACAGCAAACGGCGGATCACACCATTGTGCGGATCCACGTCCAGGGCGACGATCGGCACGGGCCGGCTCATGCGAAATGCCCCCGCGGCGCGGCGCGCGGGCCGCTGAGGTCGCCGCGCCAGGCCGGCGTGATGACTTCGTTGCGCCCGTGCGGCTTGGCGATCCGCCAGCAGACACCGGTGGCATCGCGAAGCTCGATGCGGTCGCGCGTCTCGTGCAACCGGGCGTCCGGTCCCTCCAATTCGCAGCTCCATTCCGCCGCAACCTGCGCCGGTTCCACTTCCGTCACGCCCAGGTCCGCGGCGAGCTGGCAGAGCAGCAGGAAGACATACGCGTTCCAGCGCGTGCACGGTGCCGCGTCCTGCCAGTTGCGACGCGCCGGGTCTCCGAAGAAACCGACGGCGTTCGGAAAGCCGCCATGCGGATACTGCAGCGCCAACAGGCGCCGCGTGTAGCGTTCCGCGTGCGCGCGCGGCAGTTCGCCGTCGCGGCCCAGCGCCCCGAGGGCGCGGATCCCGTCTGCGGAGCGGGCCAGCCAGCTTGGATAGCCAATTGTCCGCCAGCGAATGAACGGCCGCCGCAGACGATAGAGCGGAATCCGTTGCTGAAAGACGCGGCGGTCCAGGCGCGTGGCCTGGCGCAGCAGGCGATACCACCAGCCCTCCGGGCCGTGATAGTTCAGCCAGATGCCAGCAGCGACGTCCTGGCGGAGCATGTACTCGCCTGCACGTCTTGCCGCCGCGATCAACATCTCGTCGCTCGTGGCTCGCCCGATTTCGAGCAGCGGCTCAATGCACTTGCCGACGTAAACGGTGATGAGCCGGTCGTCGAAGCGGCCCTGATGGAAGCCGCCGGCCATCGCCCCGCCCACGACCTGGTGCGCCAACGCCCGCCGCGCGATCCGCTGCGCCTGCTCGATCAGGGCCGCGTCGTTGCGGGCACGGCCGAGCCAGAGTCTGGCCCAGGCCCAACTGAGCTCCTGGTTCGTCACCGGGCAGCCGACCAGCTCGTCCCCGCGCGTCCACGAGCGGGCCAGCAGGGCGTCCAGGCGCCGGGCGGCCTCGAGCAAACGCTCCTCCCGTCGAGCCAGATACAGTTCGCACAGCGAGCGCACGCAGCTTGAATAGAAGACCGGACCGGTGCTCTTGCCCGGAATGTCGCCGTAGTCGTTGGCCAGGCGACCGTCGCGGCCGATCGAGCCGATCAACCCGTCGGCGACGCGGCCGGCCTCGGCCAGCCACTCGCTGCCACGCACGCCGGCCCCATGCAGCCGCACCAGGCCGATCAGGAGCGGGAACTGGTTCATGGGGTGCGGCTCGGCGGTCTCGACCGTGCTGGACCACCAGGTGGCGATCAGCCCCCCGAACAGCCCGTCCGGCCGCTGCCAGGTCCGCAGATACGACCACAGCCGCGGCAGCGCGCCGGCCACGGCGCGGCGGAGATCACTGCACACTTCGGCGGGCGCCGGCATTCGTGCGTCCTGGGGGCCGCGGGAGCGGCGGAGTATAGGTTGCCCCGCGGCGCAGAGGCAATGCAGCGGCCGGCCCGGCAGTGATTGGAGCCGGCTGGGGCTGCGGGCGCGTCGGGTGCGCCGCCGGACGTAGCATCCGATTACGAGCAGAGGATGGGTGCGTCGAGGGAAGTCAGGGACGCACCCTACCTCCTGCTACAGCGTCTTTGGTGGGCGGTGCCCACCCTGCACATGCGTTCTTTGCCTGCTCTGCGACTCTGCGGTGATCTCGCTGTTCACGGCCGGATGCCGGTCGAGGTGGCCAGGCCGGTGAAGCGGCGGGAGCCGAGCGTCCACTCGGGGATGCCTTCGGGCCACATCGAGACCGAGACGTTCACGTCGTCGAACACCTCGTCGATCTCGAAGTTGATGGCGAAGTACCAGCGCGGCAGCTTGCGGATGTAGGCCAGGCTCAGCTCGCCCAGCCGGCCGCGGTCGGCGTCGGCCCAGACGCGCAGCGCGGTGATGTGCTTCTCGTTGAGCCTGTAGTTGTAGCCGCCGCCGACCAGGTCGAGGTCCACGTCGGCGGCGTGGCGATAGCCGAAGACGTACGCCAGCCGCGGCGAGCGCTCGATGGCGATCGAGAGGTCGTGGCGGTCGAGCTTGCCGTCGTCCAGGTCGAGGTTGAAGTCGTACAGAACGCTGGTCGTGTCGCTCAGCCGCCAGATCAGGTCGCCGGCCAGGTAGTTCCGCGTGCGGCTGTCCTCCGGGCGGATGGGGTTCGCGTAGCCGTTGGAAAGCTCACGCTGCACGTGCTCCTCGCCGCCGAACGCGCCGGCCTCCAGGTTGAACGTGACCAGGTCGACCGAGCGTTCGCGGCCCTCGCCGCCGCGCTTCGTCTGCCAGATCTGCCGCACGCCGACCACGCCGCCGTAGAAGGCGTCGATGGTCTCGATGCCTTCGTCGAAGGGCGTGATCAGCTCGCTGCGCGTGTTGCTGTTGGCCCACCAGGCGGCGTAATGCGGCTGGATGATGTGGCGGATGCGGTTGACGTTGAACAGTTCCGAGCGGACGTCGTCATACACGCGGGCCAGATAGCCGCTGCCGCGGACGCCGTAGACGCCGACGCCGCGCCACAGGTGGCCCTGGTCCAGCGGCTGGCCGTCCCAGTAGCTGCCGCGGAAGCTGATGAACGGGACGGCGTTGAAGCCGGACAGCTTGAGCGGCAGCTCGGCCTCCTCGCGCAGGTCGCTGCGGACGGTCACGTCCGTCAGGCCGTTGTTGGTGAAGCGGCGCTCGTCGAGGAAGCGGCGGTCGTCCGGGCGGTAGCGGACGGCGCCGATGCGCTCCTCGTTGTAGAAGACGAACGGGCCGAGCACGTCGCCGATGCGACGGTAGGTCAGCTCGGGCAGGTGCTCGGTCTGGGTGACGAAGTCGAGCAGGCGCCAGTTGGCCAGGAAGGTGATGGCGTCGATCTCCTTGGCCCGCTTGAGGTAGAGGACGGTTTCCTGCTGTTTGCCCTCGAACCACTCGGACTTCTCGTACTCCTCCAGGAAGCCGGGGTCGCTGACGTAGCTGACCTCGAGCGTGGCCTCCCAGTCTTCGGGCAGGTAGTGGCGGTGACGCCAGAGCACGCGGCCGCGGTTGGCGCTGTCGGGCGTGTTGTCGCGCAGCGGGCCGAACCTGTCCTCGCCGCCGTCGTTGATGTAGAAGCCGCGGAAGAGCCCGAACTGGTCCTGGCGTTCGTAGTCGGCGTTGACCCCGACGGCCGGTCCGCGCTTCGAGAAGTAATCCAGCTCGAGCGTGGCGTCCCAGCCGGGCGGCGGCTCCAGCCCCAGCAGGTTGAACAAATGCCAGGCCGTCTCAAGCTCGAAGCCGAAGCGGTCGCTGTAGCCGGTGCGCACGCGGCGCAGGAGCGTCTCGCTGGTCTCGATGTCGCCGCGGGCGAACGGCCACCACAGCAGCGGGATGTTCTCGATGTTGAGCGTCGCGTTGCGCAGCTCGTAGGTGCCGGCGAGCTGACCCTGGGTGCGGCCGGCGGCGTCGCGGGCGGTGCGGTCGCGGAGGTAGACCCGCTCGGCCCCGACGTGGTAGTGCGGGGTGTAGAACTCGCTGGTGCTGACGCGGGCCTTCTCGGCCGCGAACTCGCGGGCCGAGAGCTGACGGATCTCCTCGGCCCGCACGTACAGCGGCACGTTGCGCTCCGGGATATCGGTGCGGAACACGCCGTCGAGGATCAGCGCCCGGTCCTTCTCGAAGTCGTAGTACACCCGGTCGGCGCGCAGAAAGCGCTCGCCCAGCGTGAGCACCACGTCGCCCTCCAGGTACACGCCGCGGATGCCGCGCTCGATCTCCTCTGACGGTGTCGGCGGAGCTTCGGGCTGCGGCTCCTCGGGCGGGCTTTCCTGCACGCTGCCGCGGGTCGGACTCTCCAGGATCGTCCGGGCGGCGCTCTCGCTGGGGAAGACGACGGCGGTGTCGGCGGCGATCTCCAGCGGCGGCGCGTCGGGCGTGCCGGACTGCGAGAAGTAGGCGCGGCCGGTGACGACGAAGGCCGGCTCGCCGGCGGGCGTCTCGGCCGGCTCGATGCCGCGCGGGAACTCGTAGCGGAACACGCGTGGCGGGCGGGGCAGGCGGGGTTGCGGGCGGGCGACCTCGACCTCGGCGGTGGGCTGGCTGGCGGCGACGCGTTCGGTCTCGATGCGCAGGCGGTCGGCCAGGGCGCGCTGGTACAGCTCGGAGCGTTCCAGCGACTCCGGCGCGTGCGCGTCGTGGGATTTGACGATGCGGCCGTACGTCCGCAGGTTGCTGACCAGCAGCACGTTGTCGGCGGTGAGCGTGCCGGCCGGCTCGCGGACCTGCGCGTCCTGCGAAAGATAGACGGTCAGCTCGTAGAACTTGCGACCTTCCGGCTCCGAGCGCCGCGGCGCGATCCAGAGCACGGCGCTGTTGGCCGAGAGCTGCCGGCCGGCGAAGTCCAGCCCGAAGCCGCCGGTGAACAGCAGCACCAGCGTGCCGTCGTCCTGCTTCCACTGGCGGACGAAGCGGCCGTGCATCTCGATGTCCTGCCCGCTGATGTAGTCGGGCAGGATCGGCTCCAACGGCGGTTCGAGCTGGGCGCGGGCGGGGCTGGAGCCGGCGGCCAGCGCCAGCGCCGCCAGCCCGACCGCGAAGCGAAGGCGCCGCGTACAGGCTTCAGACAGAACAACCACCGGACGATCTCGTGGAGGAGTCAGACCGCGCTCGAACCCGTGGGCATTATCGGAGACCCGTGCGGGGGGTCAATGGCGCGTGACGACCGCGGCGTTACCATCATGAGTGTGCGGCGCGTGGCATGGCGCGGTGGCACGGTCCGGCGCAGCCAGGCCGTTGAACCACGCTGACGGTGGGAGGGGATCGCGACGACGGTGAGCACGGCCTGACTTCGTCAGACCGTGCACCCGACGGTACGGCGCGGGCACGGGCAAGGCGTGAGCGACATTCGTCATTATTGCGGCTTGTTCGGCGTCGCCAACCATCCCGACGCGGCCGAGCTGACGTACCTGGGCCTCTTCGCGCAGCAGCACCGCGGGCAGGAGTCGGCCGGCGTCTGCTCGGCCGACGGGCGCGCGATCGTGCGGCGCGGCGGCCTGGGGCTGGTCAGCGGCGCCTTCAGCGAGGCCGACCTGGACGCGCTGCGCAATCCCCTCGCGATCGGCCACGTGCGCTACAGCACCACCGGCTCGTGCAGCGAAGCCAACACGCAGCCGCTGCTGGTCAGCGCCGCGATCGGCCAGGTGGCGGTGTGCCACAACGGGAATCTGACGAACGCCGCTGCGCTGCGCGGCGAGTACGAGCAGCGCGGGCATATCTTCACCAGCACCTCGGACACCGAGGTCGTGCTGCACATGCTGGCGAACCTGGAGTTCCGCGAGCAGCCGGACCCGCTGGCGGCGGTGCTGCGGCGGCTGTGCGGCTCGTACTGTCTGCTGCTGCTGCACCCGGACCGCATCGAGGCCGTGCGCGATCCGAGCGGCAACCGGCCGCTGTGCCTGGGGCGCATCGGCGGCGCCTGGGTCGCGGCCAGCGAGACGTGCGCGTTCGACCGCGTCGACGCCGAGTACGTCCGCGACGTGCAGCCGGGCGAGATCGTTACATTGACGGCGAGCGGGGCGATGCACGCGCGCCGCTTCGTCGAGCCGACCGCACAGCGCTGTGCGCAGTGCATCTTCGAGCTGATCTACTTCGCCGACCCTTCCAGCGCGATCTTCGGCGAGAGCGTGCACCTGGTGCGCAAGGAGCTGGGACGGCAGCTCGCGCGTGAGGCGCCCGCGGACGGCGACCTCGTCATCCCGGTGCCCAACTGCGCCCGCTGCGCCGCGATGGGGTATCACGAGGAGTCGGGGCTGCCGCTGGGGCGCGGCTTCACGACCAGCCACTACGTCGGCCGCTCGTTCATCCAGCCCACGCAGAAGATCCGCGACCTGACCGTGAAGCTGAAGCTCAACCCGATCCGGGCCAGCGTAGCCGGCAAGCGGCTGGTGGTGGTCGAGGATTCCGTGGTGCGCGGCACCACGACGCGCGGCAAGATCCAGTCGCTGCGCGAGGCCGGCGCCCGGGAGATTCATCTGCGCGTCGCCTGCCCGCCCATCCGCCACCCGTGCTACTACGGCATCGACTTCCCGCGGCGCGAGGAGCTGATCGCGCACGGGCGGACGGTGGAGCAAATCCGCGAGTACCTGGGCGTGGAATCGCTGGCCTACCTGTCGATCGAGGGCATGCTGGCCTGCGTCGACGCGCAGCGGCAGGCGTTCTGCACGGCGTGCTTCTCGGGCGACTATCCCATCCCCATCGACGACTCCTTCCGCAAGGACGTCTTCGAGCGCCAGCAGCTCAAGCTCTTCGAGCCGCAAGGCAACCGCAGAGACGCCGAGGGGGCGCAGACGGCAGCGCAGGCCCGCAGCCTCGGCCCCCCGTGGTAATATGTGCTGCACTTTGTCCCATATGCGAAACCGGCCGGCACGCGTGGGAAGACCCGCCGTCGCCTTGCGCATGGCCCTGGTGTCCGCGCTCGTGGCCGCGCTCTACTTCGCTGCCGCCGGACGCGTCGACCTGCCCCTGGCCTGGGCCTGCCTGGCGCTGATGGCGGGCGGCATGCTGGCGGTGGTCGCCAGCATCGACCGCGAACTGTTGCAGGAGCGCCTCCGCCCCGCTCCGGGCGGCATCGACCGCCGCATCCGCGCCCTGATCCTGCCGTTCTTCGTGGCGCATCTGGTCGTCGCCGGCTTGGACGCACGCTACGGCTGGTCTGCGGTCCCGACGGCGTTGGGCGTGGCGGGCCTGGTGGGCATGGCGCTCTCGATGGGGCCGACGCTCTGGGCCATGCGCGTCAACCGCTTCTTCTCGCCGGTGGTGCGGATCCAGTCCGAGCGGGGTCATCCCCTGGTCACGGACGGCCCCTACGGTTTCATCCGCCACCCGGGGTATTTGGGCGCGCTGGCCGGGTTCGTCTTCGGCGGGTTGGCGCTGGGGTCGTGGTGGGCGCTGTTGCCGCTGAGCGGCGGCGTGTTCTTCATGCTCAGGCGGACGGTGCTGGAGGATCGCTACCTGCGCGAGAACCTGCCGGGCTACGCGGACTACGTGCGCCGCGTGCGCTACCGGCTGGTGCCGGGAGTGTGGTGAGGCAGATCGGCCCGGCGGAGGCGTGGCCGCATCGGCACGGCGCGTAGCACGGGCGGCGGGAGAGCTGGCAGTTCATCGCGCCGCTCAGGTCTGCGCAGGCGCGGGCGCGGTCCTTCGATCCACCAGGCCGGCGATCAGGTAGGCCAGCAGCGCCGCGCCCAGCGACGGCAGGAACGTGTACGGCAGTTCGGTGAAGTACGTGCACCACACCCAAACCGCCAGGCCGATCAGCAGCGACGCATACGCGCTGCGCACGCCGCCGAAGCGCGAGAAGAGTCCGAACGTGGCGACGGTGAAGATGCCGGCGCTGCCCAGCTCGGACGACATCTCGACCAGATCAAAGATGCTCTCGGCCTGGAGCGCCAGCGCGTAGGCGATCACGCCGAAGACCACCACGCCGGTGCGCGACACGCGCAGCCGCGCCACCGGCCCCAGGCTCGGCCGCAGCGACGCGACCAGGTTCTCGCTCACCAGCGCCGAGGCCGCCAGCAGGTTGCTGTCCACGGTCGACAGGATCGCCGAGACCAGCGCGCCCGCGAAGACGACATACAGCACGGTCGGGACGTGCCTCTGCACCAGGTGCGGCAGGAACTGCTCCGAATCCTCCAGTCCCGGCACCAGCCGCGGCCCGACCAGCCCCAGAAACGCCGGGATCAGCCCCACCGTCAGGTAGACGCCCGTCGCCCCGAGCGTGGAGCGCACGGCGACCTGTGGCGAACGGCAGGCCAGGATGCGCGAAATCAGCTCCTGCGCGATGACCGAGCCGCAGATCGGCGTGGCCCAACCCTCGATCGTCTCCAGGACGTTGCCGCCGGATGGGATCAGGCTGAGCCGGTGCGACTCAACCAGCTCCACGGCGTTGTGGACGCCGCCCAGGTCGCCGACCACGGCGAAGAACACCAGCGCCAGTCCTGCCAGCAGCACCGCGCCCTGCACGACATCGGTGACGGCGTCAGCCAGCAGTCCGCCGGCTGCCGTGTAGGCGATCACGACGCCGGCGGCGATGCTGATGGCGAGGACGGTGTCCAGCTCGGAGGAAGCCGCCAGCACCTGGCCGAAGGCGCGGATTTGCGCCGCGGCCCACAGCAGCGAAGTCGGCACCATGATCAGGACGGCCAGCCGCTCCACGCCGGCCGAGTACCGCAGCCGGAACAGGTCTCCGAGCGTGGTGAGCCGTCGTCGCCAGAGCGGGACGGCGTACACCAATCCCATCAGCAGCAGGCAGGCGGTGTAGCCGAAGGGATCGCGGGAGCCGCCGGAGAGGCCTTCGGCGTAGATGCGGCCGGCGGAACTGAGGCAGGTCTCGGCCCCGAACCAGGTGGCGAAGATGCTGAAGGTGGCCAGGGTGTAGCCGAGCTTGCGGCCGGCCAGCAGGTAGTCGGTTTCGGTGTGGATTCGGCGCGAGACGACCAGCCCGATGACGAGCTGCGCGACGACGTACAGCAGTACGCCCAGCAGTACCGCATTCACTTCCCGGCTGTCCCCGAGCGTGGCGCGCGGGTGGAGTATACGTGTCGCGCCGCCCGCGACAACGGGTGAATCCAAACGGGTGGCGCGGTCCGGCCGCTGGCCGGCCCGTGCATCGCGGTGCTTTGCCGCAAGCCGGGCCGCGCAGAGTGCGGCGCCGCTGCCCCCGGCAGGGCGCGCGGGTCACAAGTACACGGGACAGGTGACAGAGCTCCCGACGTCCGCTCGACGAGCGACGGCTGCCTGTCACCTGACGCCTCTCACTTGTCATGCTCACGCCCCGGCGGGCCGCGCTTGTCGGCCGGCGGGCGGCGCGCTATAACCGCCCGCACCCTCCGCGGAGCCGCCGATGACCAACGCCGAGATCGCCCGCATCTTCAAGGAGATCGCCGACCTGCTGGAGATCAAGGGCGACGACAGCTTCCGCATCAGCTCGTATCGGCGCGTGGCCCGCACCATCGCCGACCTGCCGAAGGAGGTGAAGGAGATCGCCGCCCGCGGCGAGCTGGAGGAGTTGCCGGGCGTGGGCAAAGGCTCGGCCGAGAAGATCAGGGTCCTGCTGGAAAGCGGCCGCCTGCCGCTGCGCGAGGAGCTGGCCCGCGAGGTCCCCGAATCGCTGCTGGAGCTGCTGAAGATCCCGAATTTCGGTCCCCGCAAGGCCGCCGCCCTGTGGAAGCAGCGCGGCATCACCACGCTGGAGCAGCTCGCGCAGGCGGCCGAAGCCGGCAAGCTCCAAGGCCTGCCCGGCTTCGGCCCCAAGGTGATCCAGCAGATCCGCGAGGGCATCGACTTCGTGCACCGCGCCGCCGGCCGCACGCGCCTCGGCGACGCCTGGCCGGTGGCCGAGCAGTTCCGGGCGGCGGTCGAGCAGATCGAGGGCGTGCGCAAGGCGGTGACGGCGGGCTCGCTGCGGCGCGGGCGCGAGACGATCGGCGACCTGGACCTGCTGTGCGTGGCCGAGGAAGGGCCGGCGGTGGTGCAGCGCTTCACACAGCTTCCGGGCGTGGTGCGCGTCCAGGCCGCGGGCGACACCAAAGGCTCGGTCGTGGTGCGGCTGGAGGAGGAGCAGGAGCGCGACATTCAGGTCGACCTGCGCGTCGTGCCGGAGGAATCCTTCGGCGCGGCCTGGATGTACTTCACCGGCAGCAAGGAGCACAACATCCGCCTGCGCGAGCTGGCGCTGAAGCACGGCTGGACGCTCAACGAATACGCGTTGAGCCAGCTCAACAGCGGCAAAGTGATCGCCTCGCGGACGGAGGAAGAGATTTACGAGAAGCTCGGCCTGCCCTGGATTCCGCCCGAGCTGCGCGAGGACCGCGGCGAGACCGAGCTGAAAGAGACGCCGGAGCTGGTGGAGCTGAAGGATATCCGCGGGGAGCTGCACCTGCACACGACGGCCAGCGACGGGCGCGACACGATCGAGGGCATGATCGCGGCGGCAAAGAAGCGCGGTTACGAATACATCTGCATCACCGACCACTCGCAGGCGAGCGTGATCGCCAACGGGCTGGACCCGCAGCGGATGCGCAAGCACATGGAGGCGGTCCGCAAAGCGGCCCGCAAGGCCAAGGACATCACGGTGTGGGTCGGGGCCGAGGTGGATGTCCACGCCGACGGCTCGCTCGATTACCCCGACGACCTGCTGGCCGAGCTGGACTTCGTCGTGGCCAGCGTGCACTTCGGGCTGGGCAGGGACATCGCCCACAACACGCAGCGGACGCTGGCCGCCATCCGCAACCCGTACGTGAACCTGATCGCGCACCCGACCGGCCGGCTGATCAACCGCCGCGACGCCATGCCGCTGGACATCGAGGCGCTCGCCAGGGAGGCGGCCCGCACCGGCACGGCGCTGGAGATCAACGCGCACTATTACCGCTTGGACCTGCGCGACCAGCACGCGCGGCTGGCCCGCGACTGCGGGGCCACGCTGTGCCTCAACTGCGACGCGCACGCCGGCGAAGGGTTCCAGCACATGCTCTTCGGCGTGCTGACGGCGCGGCGCGGCTGGGTTACCAGGAAGGACGTGCTCAACACGCGCACGGCGAAGCAGGTGGCGGCCTTCGTGGCGGCCAAGCGCAAGAACGCGAAGCGACCGCGGCAGGAGGTCGGTCGCGCGTGACGCCCTCCCGGCCAGCCGCCGAATCGCCGCAGTCGGCCCGCCTCGCCTGTCCGTTTTGCGGCGGCGTCAGCGGTATCCGCACGGTCAACTGCTTGTCGAATTTGCTGCGCGCCGGCGCGAACGCGGCGTTGCTTCTGACGTTCGTGATGGACGCGTCCATTGCCATAGGGATCGTCCCGCGGGCGCGGCTGCCGTTGCGGCGCCGCTGCGACACGTGCGGGGCAACGTTCAACGCGCACACGCCCGAGCCGACCGAGCCGGTCTGCGGCCGCTGCGGCTACAACCTGACCGGCAACGTGTCCGGCGTGTGTCCCGAGTGCGGCTGGAGAATCGCGCGCCGCGTGCGGGCGCTCATCCGCCGCGCGCCCGGGCGGAATGCAACCGCAGAGGACCCAGAGGACGTCGAGGAAGGTAGGGGTTGACTTGCCGGGCTTATCGCCCGCGGTAGCGGCGGCGCGCAGCCAAGAACCCGCCGTAGCAGCACACGAGCAGTGGGCCCAGCGCCAGCCCGCCCGGACCCGGGCACGCGGCGCAATGCGGTGGCGGATCGCAGGCGTCGCCGATGCCGTCCCCGTCGCTGTCGGTCTGGTCGGCGTTCGCCGCGTCCGGGCAGGTGTCGGAGGCGTCGGGGACGCCGTCGCCGTCGGAATCCGGCTGCTCCGGGTTCGACGCCGGCTCCGAGTCGTCGCACGCGTCGCCGATGCCGTCCGCATCCGCGTCCGCCTGCGTCGGATTCACAACGGCTGGACAGTTGTCCGCGGCGTCCGCCACCCCGTCGCCGTCGGAATCCGTTTCGCCGGCTACGCTCGGCAGCGTATCGCAGGCGTCTCCGAGGCCATCGCCGTCGGCGTCGGCCTGGAGCGGATTCACCGCGGCCGGGCAGTTGTCGCACGCATCGCCGACGCCGTCTCCGTCAGAATCCTCCTGCACGGCGTTGCCGACGGTCGGACAGTTGTCGCAGGCATCGCCGCGGCCGTCGCCGTCGCTGTCCAACTGATCCGCGTTCGCGAGGTTCGGGCAGTTGTCGCACGCGCTGCCCCGGCCGTCGCCGTCGGAGTCCGCCTGATCCACGTTCGCGACCGCGGCACAGTTGTCACACGCGTCGCCCAAGCGGTCGCCATCGCTATCCAACTGGTCGCCGTTCGCGAGGCTCGGGCAGTTGTCGCACGCATCGCCGTCTCCGTCGCCGTCCGTGTCGGCCTGATCCGCATTCTTGACGCCGGAGCAGTTGTCGCAGGCATCACCAATCCCGTCGCCATCCGCGTCCGACCGACTCGGGTCCGCTGCGGTCGGGCAGTTGTCGCAGGCGTCGATCCAGCCGTCGCCGTCGCTGTCCGTCTGGTTGAAATCGTTGAGGCCGTCGCCGTCGCAGTCGCCGACCTGGAAGTTGGCGATCTGCTCGAGCTCCGCCGCGCTGAGGCACTGCATCGCGGCCGGGGGGAACGACACCAGTTCCGCAGCCTTGGCGGCCGCCGCCGCCCGGCTGGGCTGACCGGTGACGAAGTTGACGATGATCCTGGTCTCGCCCGGCGCGACAGCAAACGTGTACGACCAGGTCGGGAAGCCGTCGTTGTTGGCGAACGAAACGCTCGCGAGCGGCACCGGCGCCCCTGGCCCCTGGAGCACGTGGCCGAGCCGCGGGTCGGGAGAAACGCCCCCGTTGTAGGCTTCGAACGTCGTCACCCACACGTCGGACAGCTCGGCCACGCTGTCACCGTCCGACGTCGTGTCGATCGTGGTGCGGCTGTCGGAGCCGAGGTTGTTGCTGGTAACCAGCGTCACGCTCGCGGTCGTCGCGCCGCTGTTGTGGACAATGTTCAGCCAGCGGCAGAACTCATCATTTGCGGGCACGAACACCTTGCGCTGCACGACCAGGTTGCCCAACGTTTGCGGGACCAGCACGACCTGCCGGCCATTGCACTCCTGCGTCGCCGCGCCATTCATGTTGTACGACGTGCCGTTGAAGAACAGGCCGTTGTAGCCGTCGAAGGCGTTGGAAAGCCGGGTCGTGATCGTGCCGCCGCCGCTCGTCGTCGCCGCCACGTCCTGCGTGTAGAACGCTTCCGAGACCGCGCCCGAAGCCGAGGAGGACGAGATCGACACGGTGACATCCGTGTTGATCGAATACGCCAGACCAGAGGCGTCGATCAGCGTCACGCTGGCATGAGTCGGGATGGGCAGCAGCGCGAGCAGCGTGACCAGGGTGAGACGACGGCTGGACATGGTGCCTCCTTGCACGGGGAGCAGCCGTGAGATATCCCTCGTCGCCATCCCTCTGAAATCGGAGGGCGACCGGCCGCAGCTTGAATCGTGCGGCCGCGGTTATGGGATGTCAAGCAACGAGATGAAAATGCCGCTCGTCCCGGGCGTGCTGCTCGCATGCCTCCTGCTCGCGCCGGCGTGCGATCGTCCGCCCGCCGGCGCCAACGGCGGCGGCGCTCCAGCGTCCACCATCGCTCCCGCGCCGGCCACCGCGCCGGCGCCGCGGCCCAACGTCCTGCTCGTCACGATCGACACCTGCCGCGCCGACCGCATCGGCTGCTACGGCTTCAGCCTGGCCCGCACGCCGAACCTGGATCGCCTGGCCTGCGAGGGCGTACGCTGCACCGACGCCGTCACGACCGCCCCGATCACCGCCGTCGCGCACGCCTCCATCCTGACCGGGCTGCTGCCGCCGGCCCATGGCGTGCGCGACAACGGCGCCTACGCGCTGAGCGATGACGTCGTCACGCTGTCCGAGCGGCTGCAGGCCGTCGGCTACGCCACGCAGGCCTTCGTGTCCGCCGTCGTGCTCGCGCGCCGCTACAACCTCACCCAGGGCTTCGACGGCTACGACGACGACCTTGCCGCCGAAGACGCCCCACCGCTGTTCATGATCCGCGACCGGCCGGCGACGCGGACGGCCGAGCGGGCCGTGGCGTGGCTGCGGGCGCGGCAGGCCCAGCCGCAGCGGCCGCCGTTCTTCCTGTGGGTGCACTTCTTCGACCCGCACCAGCCGTACGAGGCGCGCGTCCCCAACCGGCACCTGATCCCCACGCCGTACGACGCGGAGATCGCCGCGGCCGACATCGGGCTGGGGATGATCCTGGACGAGCTTCGCCGCCAGAACCTCCTGGACCACACGCTGACGATCGTGACGGCGGACCACGGCGAGAGCCTGGGCGAGCACGAAGAGAAGACGCACGCCATCTTCGTTTACGACGCAACGGTGCGCGTGCCGCTGCTCTGGCGCTTCCCGCAGTTGCTGCCGGCCGGCCGCGTGTACGAGGGTCCGGTGCGGGTCATCGACATCGCGCCGACCACGCTGGCCGCGCTCCACCTTCCCGGCGGCGAGCAGACGCAAGGCGTCAACCTGCTGCCTGCGCTGGGCGGCGACGAGCCGCCGCCCGAGCTGCCGCAGTACTCCGAATCGCTCGTGGCGGAGCTGGGCTTCGGCATGGCGCCGCTGTACGCGGTGCGACATCGCGGCTGGAAGTACATCCGCGCCCCGCGGCCGGAGCTGTACGACCTGACGCACGACCCGCAGGAGCTGAGCAACCTCTACGACCGCGAGCGCGGGCGTGCGGAGGAGCTGAGCCGCCTGCTCGATGAGCTTCTGGCGCACAGCAGCCAGCGCGGCCGCACGGCCCCTTACAACCCGCTGGACCGCGAGACGCTCGCCACGCTCCAGGCCCTGGGCTACGTCGCTTCGGCCGAAGAGCGCGAGGGCCTGGCGGGTATCGACCCCAAGGACGGCATCGTCCTGTATGCCAAGCTCGAGCAGGCCCGACACCTGGCGCAAAACGCCCAGTGGACCAGGGCCGAGACGCTGTTGCGCGAGCTGCTGGAGCAGACGCCCGGGAACGTCTCCGCCCGCAACATCCTGGCCCTGTGCCTGCTGCGGCAGGGCCATGTGGCCGCGGCCGAGCAGCAATACCAGCGCTCGCTGGAGATCGACGCGCGGCAGAACCGCGTGCTGGCCATGCTCGGCCAGATCCGCCTGTCGCAGCGGGATTTCGACGCGGCCGAGCGGCACCTGCGGGCCGCACTGGCCATCACGCCGCGCTTCGTCGAGGCCATGGTCCTGCTGGGCTTCATCGGGCTGCAGCGGGGCGACGACCCGGCGGCGCAGGCGTGGTACGAGCAGGCGGTGGCCGAGGACGGCGGCTCGGCGCGCGTCACGCGCCGCTACGCCGATCTGTTCTTCCTGCAAGGGGACTACGCGCGCGCGCTGGAGTTCTACCAGCGGACCACGGAGGCCGAACCGGCCCACTTCGAGGCCATCATGCAGACCGGCATGTGCCGCCAGCGGTTGCGGGCCTACGCCGTCGCGCGCCGCGCGTATCAACGGGCTGCGGCCGTGTGCCCCGACTCGTGGAAGCCGGTGTACAACCTGGCGTGCCTGGATGCGCTGGAAGGCGCCAGCCAGGCCGCCCTGGCCGGGCTGCGCGAGGCGGTCGCGAAGGGCCTGCGCGACGTGCGGCTGCTGCAGACCGACAGCGATCTCACGTCGCTGCGCGCGCTCGACGCCTTCCGCGAGATCGTCGAGCAGGCCCGCGCGGCGGCGCGCGAGCCGTAGCAACCGCTGCGACTGGTTGACGGCTGTGTGGCGCCAGAAGGTGGGGTGCCACGGTCTGCCGAAGGCAGGCCGTGCGTGATGACCACGCGCCTCACGGCCTGGCTGCGCCGGACCGTGCCACCCTTCTCACACTGCCCGGCGCGAATCCAACAGGATGCAGATCGGGCCGTCGTTGACCGATTCCACCTGCATGTACGCGCCGAAGCGGCCCGTCTCGACCGTCAGGCCGAATCCACGCAGCCCGTCGGCTAGCTGCGCGATCAGCGGCTCGGCCGCTTCGCCCGACGCGGAGCCGTCGAACGATGGCCGGCGCCCCTTGCGCGCGTCGGCCAGCAGCGTGAACGCGCTCACCAGCAGCACCGCCCCGGCGGCCTGCCCGACGTCCAGGTTCATCTTGCCGGCCGCGTCCGGGAAGATCCGCAGATGCGCCAGCTTCTCGGCCACGTAGGCCGTGTCGTCGGGGCCGTCGTCGGGCGCCGCGGCTGCGTACACCAGCAGCCCCGGGCCGATCTGGCCCACCACCCGGCCGGCGACATTGACCGCCGCCCGAGAAACCCGCTGCACCGCCGCCCGCATGGTTGCGAACGCTCCTGGACGCCGGCCTTCGCGTATCCAGGGCATTCTACCGGCTGGCACGGTCAGCCGAAGGCGGGCCGTGCGACCTGGGCCGTCCACGACGCTGCACGGCCTGGCCGCGCCAGACCCTGCCGCCCGACCCGAGAGCCACGGGCTTCAGCCCGCGCGGCTGCGCCGCGCAGAGTGAAGTCGGCGGATCCCCTCGCGCCCGCGATCACGCCGCTCGGTTCTCGTCGCGGTCGGGCCGCGGTGCGGGCGTCAGCGTATGCTGCTCCAGCAGCGCCTGCACCGATTTGTCGGACAGCCCGCAGGCCTGGGCCAGGGCCTCGACCTGCATCCGCCGCAGCTCCGCCTCCCCCAGGCCGCACAGCCGGCCGATCACGTAGGCGCGGCACACGCGGACGTGGTAGAGCGGCTGGCCGCCGACGCCCAGCCGCAGGAGCTGCGGCTGCTGTCGCAGCCAGGAAGGGGAGCGGCGGAACCAGCGCGCGGCCTCGCGCGGCGTCATGAGTTCCTGGGGCATTTCGAGCATGGGGTGCTCCTGAGTGCTCTGTCGCCGCATGCTAGCCGCCGGGCGGCCCTCTGTCAAGGCATTCTAGAAATAATAGAAGCCCGCGCGCCACCACTGCCTCCGCTGTGGGTGTGCGACCGGCTCTCAGCCGGTCAATCTGTGGGACGTGCGTCCAGCCGCTGCTCGTCGCGGCTCGCGCCCCGCGCGGCCGCTGGGTCTTCGCCCGCCGCGCGCTACACGCATCCCACCGCGGGACCGTCGGCCTCCGGCCGTCTGTAGCGGCTCGCGCCCCCGCGCGGCCGCACTGCGCCCCTACATTGCGCCCTGCCGCGGACCTATCCCAACCCCGCGCACCGGTCCGGTGCCACTTTAGCCGCACCGAGCGAGATCGCGCCTGCCCCCGCTTATAATGATCGCTTGGGGCAAAAAGAAAAGTTGCGCCCGCTGCCGCCGCTCGGCGCATGTCTGTGTGAAGGAGGCTTTGCGGCACTCCAACGGTGCCAGCCTACTCTGACAGGAGGACCTTCGATGCACCCGACCCGCCGAACCCTGCTGCTTCTCTGCATGGCTCCGTCCACTGCCGGTCTGACCTACGCCCAGGACCCCTGTGGCACCCGCCTCTTGCCCGAACACGTGCCCATCGTGCGCGAACGCATGGCCGCCGGCGTCTACGACCCGCCCGCCACGCGCGGCGGCTTCACTGTCCCCGTAACGTTTCATGTTGTGCGACAGAGCGACGGCACCGGCGGTCTCGACGACGTGCGCCTGGTGACGGCTCTGGACGATCTCAACCTCGCCTTCGCCAACGCGGGGATGCGCTTCTGCTGGGTCGGGCCGACCGACTACATCGACGACGATGACTTCTACTTCAATATCGACACGACCGCCGAGATCGACGCCCTGCGGTCGACCAACGTCGTCCCGAACACCGTGAACATCTACTTCACCGAAAACCTGGCCGACGAGGATGGCCCGCTCTGCGGAATCTCTTCGTTTACGTTCTCCAGCGTGCAGGGCATCGTGATGGCCAACGGCTGCACGGCGACGCCCACCAACCACTCCACGCTCCCCCACGAGGTCGGCCACTACTTCGACCTGTTTCACACGCACGAGACCTTTTTTGGCGCCGAGTGTCCGGCCTGCGCCGACTTCGCCTGCAACTGCAACGTCGCCGGCGACCTGCTCTGCGACACGCCGGCCGATCCCGGACTCGGCACACACAACGTCGACACGAGTTGCGTCTACTTCGGCTCGGAGACCGATCCGTGCAGCTCCAGCCCGTACACGCCCGATCCGACCAACTACATGTCGTACTCGCGCGCCACCTGCTCCAACCGCTTCACGAACCAGCAGAACTTCCGGATGCAGGCTACCCTCACCGGCCTACGCCCCGAGCTCATCAGCGGTTCCTGTCCCGGCGACAACCGCTGGAACATCGATGGCAAGCTCACCGCCACCGACGGCGCGCCCTACGACTACTTCGGGGCCAGCGTGGC
>Ga0209172_10002833_pt1 | contig 28856 bp, 28 predicted proteins | sample LarsenN4metaG_FD_184113 | JGI IMG/M metagenome (GOLD analysis project Ga0209172, IMG submission 184113) | Hot spring sediment bacterial and archeal communities from British Columbia, Canada, to study Microbial Dark Matter (Phase II) - Larsen... ... | reverse complement strand
TATACCAAAGACAATATTCATCCACAAATTTGACGGTTTTTTTGGGTGGACGAGGCTCTACCATGCTCTGTGTCTTCGTTTTGGGCTTTGTACATCCTTATACTACCGCGATAGTGACACAACAGGGCTATGCAGCCGAACAATCACGCCGCGGTCAAGATAGTACACAGCAAGATTTAATTATCGATAGCTTTTTAGTGGAAGGGAAAGTTGGAGAAAAATCACCAATAGAGTTATTTACGGCGCAATCTACAGATATTACGGAGAGTGATCGCCTGTTACTCGATAGTTGGCATCGTAGTTTTATTGGGTTATTTGCTATTGCTAAAATTGAGGGCGATCGCTTAGAGTTAAGAAACTGGTTAACAGATAAATATTATCTTATTCAACCCAATAATAATCAATCTTTGCAAGCGATTCTACGCTTGAAAATCGGAGAAATATTATTAGTTCGTATCGCACCTATTACTGATATTTACTGGACATTTTTTGGGCAATATACCCTGCTTGGTAAATTAGGACAGCCAAAATTAGCCATAGCCATCGGTAATTTTAAAGAAAAACATAAACATTATCTGTACAGTGACGCGCCGGAATTACTAGAAGCTGCTTGGCAGTCTGTATCTCAATACCACGAGCAGTTTATTGACTTTTTTGGGTGTGATGAAATTACTTTACCTGGATATCAACTCAATCAGAAAATTGGAGAATTTCAAGAGTTAATTTCTGAGCAACGTTTGGCAGCATTGGGAATGAATCAAAATAAATCTCTGAGCGAGTTAGCAGATGAAGCGGGTGTTTCTGAAGCAGAAATTGAAGCAGCTATTAAAGAAACTGGTGCTGATAGTAAATTAGTATCGCAGATATTTAATAAACGAAATGGCAACGGTAAAATGGTCATGCCAAAAATTGATTTGCCTGCGGAATTGAAAAAAGCAGAACAAGTTACCGCTATTTCTCATCCCCGTTGGGGACAGATGTTCTTACCAACCTATACTAAATTTCAAACACTATTAACAACAGAAAATTGGCGAACTATCGAGGGTGCTGAAAAACTAATTCGTCATTATCTCGAAGATAAAAATATTAATGCTTTTATTTGGCATCGGTTAGCCGAAAATTATCCTCATTCCTTGGAAAACTTATTACAAGATTATTTGCAACGCCCAGAATTTAGTCTTGTGAATGACTTAGACCAACTCCTGCAAGAATACAACAAACCCATCAATCCAGATTTACCAGAAATTGCCAGTGTTCCTATACATCTGCACGAATTATTTCAATCTGCTGTTGTGGAGGTGAATAAATCTAAACCTAAAGATAAAAAGCCCAAAAAATCAATTAAAGGGTTTCAATGAAAGGAAGGGGACTGGGAAAGCGGAGGCGCAGGGTAAGAATAACTAATGACTAATGACTCTTGACTAATTATTTTGCACGCTCTTTCTGATAAAAACTGACAACTTTCTGTACATAGCTACCAGTAAAACCTCTGTTACAGCCTGTGTAGCTACCAGTCATCCACCAACAAGCTGCACTGCGTACAGCAGCAATTTCATTATTAGTAGTGCGAAACTGCTGGTTTAACTCGCGCTGCATAATACAACCAATGACTTGGCGCGTTAGCGTTGGGTTATTTTCAAACTGTGCTGGTGTAACTTCTCTTTTGAGACAATTCCTTGACCAAGCCTTGAGGGTTTCTGGTTTGATTTGCCAATCAGTGTACAATACATCATTGGCTGTACCTGTTTGTGGTGCAGCGAGACGCAATGCTTCTATCATGGCTGCAATTTGAGCATTCGTCACCTGTCGTTGTGCTTGAGCCAACAAGGGAGACAAAGTAAAACTACAAATTATTCCAGTAATTAGCAGTAATTTTTGAGAGTATTTTTTCATAGTAGATTAGCTGTAACAATCTTGTAGAGGTGTCAAGAATACTTTCATCCTCTCGCTTGATATTTTCCCATGCCCAATTCTTAAATTTTCACTAAACTATTTTTTTTAGTCGTACCAGCATTTTGATAAGTTAGTTAGTACATAGTTCGCAACAATCGTAGTTATCGCCAAGGGGGGATTGAAGTTGAGTCAGCATGCAGATGCCATTGCACCACACGGTGGACAGTTAGTCAATCGTATTGCCACACCAGAACAAAGAGCAGAGTTTCTTTCTAAAGGCGAGTTTTTACCACGGGTACAACTTGACGAGCGCTCGCTTTCTGATTTACAAATGATTGCGATCGGTGCTTTTAGTCCACTCACTGGTTTTATGAATGAGGAAGACTACAACCGCGTAGTGGCAGAAATGCGTCTAGCTAACGGTACTGTATGGTCAATACCGATTACACTCCCGGTCAGTGAAGAAGTAGCTGCACCTTTAAAAGAAGGCAGTCTTGTGCGTCTGGATAACCCCCAAGGTGACTATGTCGGGGTTTTACAACTGACACAGAAATATCATTACGATAAAACTCGTGAAGCCATTAACGTCTACCGTACTGATGATGCTAAACATCCTGGTGTACAGGTAGTTTATAACCAAGGCGCAGTAAATCTCGCTGGTGATGTCTGGCTATTGCAACGCGACTCCCACCCCTATTTCCCCGCCTACCAAATTGACCCAGCTGCTTCACGCCAGATGTTTAGAGATAAGGGTTGGAAAACAATTGTCGGTTTCCAAACCCGTAACCCCATCCACCGCGCCCATGAATACATTCAAAAGTGTGCTTTAGAAATCGTTGATGGTCTATTCTTGCATCCCTTGGTTGGCGCGACCAAAGAAGATGATATCGCTGCGGATGTGCGGATGCGCTGCTATGAAATTTTGCTAGAACACTACTACCCCGCAGACCGAGTAATCCTGGCAATTAATCCCGCCGCCATGCGTTATGCTGGCCCCCGTGAAGCGATTTTCCATGCTTTAGTGCGGAAAAACTATGGCTGTACTCACTTTATCGTCGGTCGGGATCATGCAGGCGTGGGTGACTACTATGGTACTTATGATGCTCAATATATCTTCGATGAATTTGAGCCTGGGGAATTGGGTATTGTTCCCATGAAGTTTGAACACGCGTTCTACTGCACCCGCACCAAACAAATGGCAACTACCAAAACCAGTCCTAGCAGACCAGAGGAACGCATTCACCTATCTGGGACAAAAGTCAGAGAAATGCTCCGTCGTGGTGAATTACCACCACCAGAATTTTCTCGTCCCGAAGTAGCCGCAGAATTAGCAAGGGCAATGCGAGCACAAGTATTAGCCTAAAAGGAGTATAAGGGTATGGGGGTGTCATCAATTCAAAATTCAAAATTGAAGAGTTAGCCAGGATTCACCCCTACACCCTTACACCTCTACACCCTTACACCCCTAAACTATGAAGCGTCGGAGTTTTATACAAAGGATCGGCTCAATACTCGCTGTTTTGGGTGTGACTGAAGCTGAATGGTTGACTGTTAGTGGCCGCTATTATCAAGCTTTAGCCCAGCCGACACCACGTAAATTAGCATTATTAGTTGGTATTAATAATTACAAAAATATTCCTGCTCTCAATGGTTGTCTAACTGATGTCGAACTGCAAAAAGAACTGTTAATTCATCGGTTCGGTTTCCAATCTTCAGATATTCTGACGCTGACTGATGAACAAGCTAGTAGAGAATTCATTGAAGCGGTTTTTGAGGAACACCTCACCCAGCAAGCCAAACCTGGGGATGTGGTAGTCTTTCATTTTAGCGGTTATGGGACACGCATTCAGGTAGCACCGGAGCAAATTCAAAATGCTTTAGTTCCTACGGATGAAAATCAAGCATTACAAAATGCTCCAGTCGGTAATTATTTATTAGAAGAAACCTTATTATTATTATTGCGATCGCTGTCTACAGACCGAATAACGGCAGTCTTAGATACTAGTTATTATCCCCCGAATACAGTCCAAACTAAAGGCTTGAGAATTCGCGCCCGTTTAGAATCAGCACAAGCGCAATTAGCACCAGCCGAATTAGCTTTTTTGCAGCAACTCAAAACCCAAACTGCCAGCAAAACTCAAGATACTGAACTAAACAGTCCGGCTGTGGTGCTGTCGGCTACCTCAGATATGCAGCAAGTCGCCAGGGAAGTTTTACTATCTGGATTTAGTGCAGGGTTATTTACCTACGCGTTGACGCAACAATTATGGGAATCTATCCCCTCTACAACCATTCAAGTTAGTTTTTCCCGTGTTGCTAGTGCGATGTCCCAGTTGGGTAGTCAACAGCAACCTGCACTTCTCAGTAACAAGAAAAATCAAGCCGGAGTGACAATAGAAAATCTGCTTCCCGATGGCAATATTGGGGCTGAAGGTGCAATTATCGCTACAGAAGACGACGGTAAAGCCGTGCAGATATGGTTAGGAGGACTACCTGCTCAGGTTTTAGAATACTACGGTAGCAATTCTCGACTAGCTCTAGAAACTGGAGAAGAGTTAGTCGTGCGATCGCGCACAGGATTAACTGCCAAAGCGCAACTTGCTAAAATCAGTGATGCTACTCCTCTGCAAGTTGGACAACTTCTCCAAGAAACCTTGCGGGTATTACCGAGAAATATTAATCTAGCAGTAGCTTTAAATACAAATTTGGAAAGAATTGAACGGGTGGACGCTACTAGTGCATTTGCCGCTGTTCCTCATGTGTCCACCGTAGTAGAAGGGGAACAACCAGCAGATTACGTATTTGGTAAACTACTCCAAACCCCCAGTCGTTACGGTTTATTTTCTCTGGGTGGTGAACCAATACCCAGCACCACGGGAGATTTTGGGGAAGCTGTGAAGGTAGCTGCGTTGCGTCTAGCGACAAAATTCCCCACGCTGTTAGCGGCAAAGTTATGGCGACTGACAGAAAATGCAGGTTCGTCTCGCTTACCGGTGAAAGTGAGTTTAGAAGTTGTGGGAATTGCGCCAAGAGTAGTATTACAACGGGAAACCCTGCGGAATGCTGTAGCTGATACTTCCGCTAAAAAATCATCTAGTACCCAGTATTCCACCCTCAAAACTCCCGTCATTCCTATTGGTAGCAGGGTACAGTATCGAGTCCAGAACAAAAGCCAAAACCCAATTTATTTAATGCTGTTGGGGATGAAGAATAATCGCACTGCGATCGCATTTTATCCTTGGCAAATGATCCCAGAAGCCGACACCCCCGACAATAAAATGCAACTACAACCCATAGCCATTGCTCCTGGTGAAACGATCACCTTACCACAAACCGCAGCAACATCAGGATGGACAATTTCTGGCCCAGCCTATGAATGCGAATACCAATTAATTTTGAGTACCGCACCCTTTAAAGAAACCTTAAAAGCCTTAGAAATTGCCAAGTATCCCACAGGCGACCAACAACCAATTAGTACACTAGTTAATCCTTTAATAATTGCCCAAGCATTACTACAAGACTTACACAATGCTAGTACAGTCAAAACTGAAATAAGTGGTACAGCTACCGATGTGTATATATTAGACGTGAATAATTGGGCAAGTCTCAACTTTAGTTTTCAAATCGCCTAGAACACAAAGGTAAAAAGTAAAAGGTAAAATAATTTTTCGCTGATTTTAAATGGTTGTTTGATTTACACCGTGTTGTACTAGTTGGTAGTAAACTTCAGCTTTTGTTTCTTGTGAAACATAATACTTAAGTACAATGATCATCTATTTCATCCGTAGGATGGAACACTGGAAAAACTTGACGAAAGTAGAAGAGCAATTTTGATACAAGTTTTTCATTCAGAGGTCTAATAATGACGACTACCAAAGGCGATCGCAAAATCCGTTATGCAGTCGTTGGCTTGGGTTGGTTTGCTCAAGAAGCAGCCTTACCTGCATTTGCTCATGCTGAAAATTCGGAATTAGTTGCTCTAGTTTCAGATGACCCCACAAAACTTGAAGAACTCAGCAAACAGTATGGTGTTGAGCATACTTACTCTTATGAAGAGTATGAAGACTGTTTAGCCAGTGATGAAATTGATGCTGTTTATATCGCATTACCCAATCATTTGCATTGCGATTACAGTGTGCGTGCCGCTAATCAAGCAATTCATGTTTTATGTGAAAAGCCAATGGCTGTAACCGAACAAGAGTGCGAAGCCATGATTAAGGCTGCAAACGACAATGGTGTAAAGCTGATGATTGCTTATCGATTACACCTAGAACCAGCAAATTTAGAAGCAGTGGAAATAGTTAGCTCAAACCAAATTGGTGAAGCACGAGTTTTTAACTCAGTTTTTAGTCAACAAGTAGAACAGGGTAATATTCGTTTACGAGACATCACTGGTGGTGGAACACTCTACGATATTGGAATTTACTGTATTAATGCTGCGCGCTACTTGTTTCAGGATGAACCAACGGAAGTGTTTGCTGTAGCCGCCACCAAGGGAGAGCAACGCTTTAGCGAAGTTGAAGAAATGGCTAGCGTGATTCTACGCTTCCCTAATGAACGGCTAGCAACATTTACTTGTAGCTTTGGTGGTGCGAAAGTTTCTAATTATCAAGTGGTGGGAACTAAAGGTGATTTGTTCGTTGAATCTGCCTACACATGGCAAGGAGAAATCACACGCTATTTAACGATTGAGGGTCAAACTCAAGAGCGCACTTTTGCCCAACATGATCAGCTAGCGGCTGAATTTAGCTATTTTTCTGATTGTATTTTGTCAGACCAAGAACCAGAACCAAATGGCATAGAAGGATTGATTGATGTGCGGATTATTCAAGCACTCTATCAATCTATTGCCACAGGTCAACCTGTGAAAATACCAACTCTAGAACGAGATCAACGTCCAACATCAGATCAATCTATTGAACGTCCGCCTACTGAAGAAAAGCCAGATTTAATTCATGCTGCTCCCCCTGGTGGTAATTAGACCTCTGATACAGATAATGTAGTTGAGCCAAAATACTGACAGTCAATCAAGAACAGCAGGGGGAGCGTCCTGATTAAGTTCTCTCCCCATGCCTAATATTTTCGGGGTGATGCTAGAGGAATTGAGGGACAGGTTTGAGATAGTATCATGATGTTTTAAAATTATCGTACTCACATTAATTCGTAATTACTTTTCTATTTTCCAAGCACATAACGATTATTGTACCTATGGCATAAGCAAGTATATCCTTCCAGTCAAATGTGCTACCCAAGATAACAACCATAACTTTATATTTTTGCAATCCTAAATAATTGACGAATTTAAAATATTGAAGAATTTCAATAATGCAAGCGAATGCAAAAACTGATACCGCAACTATAGATGAGTTGATTTTCCAAAAAGCTTTGACGAAACAGTAAATTAATATAACTACTAAAACATCACCGATAAACGGGCGGATAAATTTGTCATCTACAAACACTGCAATACATACCTCTATGAGAAATAGTATTAGTGTGAAGTAAAAATATTTGGAATTGAAGGTAAACATAACAATAGTTAGGATTCAAGAAACTGCTATTTGACTATGGCACATAATATTTAACGTGATTCTCAATTATGACGCAGTTGTTAGCATTACTGATTTCCTGGGGAATTGAAGTACCCATAGTTTTAATTACTTTAGCAATTACGCGTCAACTGTCTTCTTGGCAGGATATCTACAATGTGTTGATATTAGCCTGTGTTGCAACTCTCTTCACCCATCCTTTAGCTTGGGAAAGTAACCAAATTCTTATTCCCTATATGGAATTTTTTTTGAGAGTGGGACTGATAGAAAGTTGTGTGGTAATTGTTGAGGGTATTTGGTATACGCTAATTTTAAAATTAGGTTGGACACAAGGTTTATTGTTATCTTTGATTGCTAATACAGCTTCCTTTCTTGGAGGTTTACTAATTAATGGTTTGTTGAGATGATACAGTTTCAGTATTCATTGTGCTGGTTTCTGGGATGGCTAAAGCTAACAGCAAAATCGGAATTTCTACCCAAGCATGAACGGCGGATATAATTCCATATATGGCACGAGTATTGATGAATGATATAGTAAAACCCAAAAATAACAATGTACTTAAAAATCCCGCTAACCAAGAAAATAACCTGTTAGCCATTTTAGATTGAGTAGGGTTTTCCCACTTTGGTAAAATTCCAATTACAACAGCATAGTGCATAGATTGTAAAAAGACGGCGGCGGAAAAAGCAGGAATTGCGATCGCTTGATCATGTAATTGCGGTGGTACGAATGCCCCTAAATGAAAGGTGATACCGCCAATGGGAACGAAAGATGCTTCTAATGCTACGAAACCAACAGAGGATAAAATTTGGGTAGGAAGTCCAGAAAGAATCACTACAGGAATTAGAACGAACACCACAGTACAGGCGAATAAAGCATAATTTCTGTGTTTACCCTGCAATTTTTCAGCTATGAATCCCACAGGAGTCATGTTATGCAAGATAGTGAACAATAATAATGTGAGAGTTGCTGACCAAAATATTCCTACTGTGAGAAAGGCACATAATACACTTCCTAAAATTCCCAATCGCCAGTCTTTTTTTGCTAGTGCTGGAATTGTTAATACAACTAATCCGACTACGCAGCTTAATTCCAAAGGTACACTTACCCAGCTTGGAATTAAAGCCAAAACTTGCAAGCTGCGAACACAGATAATTAGTAGTAGTAATTGACTAATTCGCCAACGAAAATTATTGCCAAGACGCTGGCGGAAGCGATTATTGACATAATGTAATTCTGTTAAAACGTGTGTCAGTCCAAAAGTTGCTAAGGTAAAAGTGTAAGTAGCTAGGGGAAAAGCTACCGACAATATGGCACTAATTAATACTATAGCAATAGCAGCAATTACTGACATCTTCTGCAAATTAATTTTGGTTTTTGAAAAGTTTTGATTTTTGATAAACTAGCATCATACCAACTATAGATAAGCTAGGAATTATCAAGTTTAAGAAATTAAACTTAGTACCGACAGATGGCAAAGGTCGTTTATCCTGTGTTTGATACGTCTTTTTTTCGGAATTGCCTTGTTGGAAAGTATAGATAACTTCTTTATATTTCAAATCAAAAGATTTAGGTGCGATCGCCACAATTTCTAAAATATCATTTACCTGCTTGACACCATATCTATCCGGTAGTAATCGCTGAGAGTAAATACTCTTTTTTGTGGGAATCAACAGAGATTTTTTACTATTCAAATTTTTGATTGATTCACCTTCTTTACTCTTGATAATATCTTGAGATTTTACCTGTGATTTTTTGATGGCATAGATATCGCTGTACTCTCGATAACCATTTAATTCTAAACATTTATCTTGTTTTAGAATTCTGTTATATGTCGGCACACTGGGATTCTGTGACTTTATATGAGCAATTAATAAATAATTGGGATATTTATTGAGATTTGCTAGTTGGAAACAGTAAGAAACTGGAGATTCTCCGGGAGGTAAAACATCAGCCCAAGCCGCAGGTACTTGGAGATAGGTGATGCAATTGAGTAAAACTAATATTTTGAGAGTACTTTTGAGGTATTTCATGAGTATAAAATAATCATAAATTTATAGTTAATAGTTATAACTTCCTAATTACCAATCGTTAGATACTCGAAACCAATACCAGTTTTCATCTAGGTGAAATACTTGATAATTAGCAGCACTAAACGAGCTTCCTTTTCGATTAGGTTGGTAAACAAAACCATAGGATGTAGTATCAGGGCTAATACCGCTACCACCTGAGTAGATGCGGTAATATATACCACCACGGTGATCAGTAGCATATTCATCTACTGTGTAGAAGCCAAGTTTGCGATTTAACGTCATTTTTCCAGTTCCAGAGACAGGAAACTGCTCTCTGGTGGCGATATCATAAATGCCAAGAGGCGAGGAATATAGAATTTGAGCAGGATGTAAGAAACTAGTAGTATGCTAGCGATCGCCGCCACTCTTCGCCAAGGAATCTGAATATTTCTTAAATTTACTCTACGCAAAGAGACTATTTGCTATGTCCGGGTGTAAGGGTGTGGGGGTATATGGGTTCTAAACACTTATACCCCTACACCCTTTCTCTAAACCCTTGATTCTCGTTACTTATGCGTAAGTCCTGTAATAAATAATGCTACATTAGTAATAATTTTCAGATCATAAATATAATTTTTTTAATTAAATTTGCATTATGCGAACAATAGTAGTCGGTGACATTCATGGTTGCTATGAGGAACTGCTTCAGCTATTAGCGAAAGTGCAACTAACAGAAGAAGATTGTTTAATTTCACTAGGAGATATTGTTGATAGAGGTGTTGATTCTGTCAAAGTGTATGATTTTCTCAAACATCGTCCTAACACGATTGTTTTGATGGGTAATCACGAACGTAAGCACTTACGCCAGACTCTCTCCTACTCCCAGGAAATTGTCAAGTTACAATTTGGCGATCGCTATGAAGAATTTTTAACCTGGGTTAATGGTTTGCCTTATTATCATGAAACTGACCAAGCTATTTTCGTTCATGCGGCCGTAGAAGATGGGATACCGATTGACCAGCAAAAAGCAGAAGTTTTATGTGGTTGTACTGCTGGTGAAAAGCATTTAGAAAAACGCTATGGTAAGACATACTGGAGTCATTTGTATACTGGCGCGAAACCAGTTATCTTTGGTCATCATATTGTCGGAAATGAGCCATTAATACTAACAGTGGCCAAATGGCAATTACCAGTGATGATGGCTAAACCTTGGGGTAGTTATAAGTGGGAAAAAATTCAAGCGATTTGTGATGATTTTAAAAATTCTTCTAATCGGGAATTAGTTGATTTTATGCGTGCAAAGCAACAGTGGATGAATGATTTACTCAGTCTTGCTCCAAAAGCTATAGTCAAAGTAGAAGAAAAACTAGCAGAGTTGATTTCTATTCATGGTGCAGATGATTTCAAGAAACCAGCTAGTCGCTTTACCTACGCCACCCTTTTATATAAAGCGAACGCCAGCCATCTTACTGTCCAATTTCTCAAGGAAACATTACCAACACCAGACAAATGGTTACAGGTAATGAACGATTTAGGGGTGGAGAGTAATTAGTTTTTTCTCTGCTTTTTCTTAGGTTTTATTAATCAATTGTTTTTGTAATGCCATTGTGACTGCGGCTTGGCGATCGCTGACTTCTAATTTATGTAAAATAGCATGAACGTGTACCCTTACAGTCCCTGATGTAATGTAGAGTATTTCAGCTATTTGCTGATTAGTTTTTCCCTCTGCTAACAGTGCTAAAATTTCTTGTTCACGCTGAGTAAGAGGATTCGCGGCTGGTGAGAGATTTGAGTCAGACTGTAACGGATTCACTGCAAAAGAAGAACGGATTTCTTGAGTTGCGGTTTCATCCCACCAAGATGCACCACTTGCTACTGAACGCAGTGCTAATACTAATTTTTCTGCCGCAATGCCTTTTAAACAATAGCCTTGTGCGCCAGCTGCAATCAACTTGGCAATCAGGGATTTTTGGGAATGAGATGTGAGTATTAATATAGGTAAACGGGGATTTTGTTGTTTGATGAGACGACAGGCTTCAATTCCACCAATCCCTGGTAATCCTACATCTAAAAGCACCACATCGAAAGGGTATTGCTTGGTTAATTCAATTGCTGTTTCACCGTCCTCAGCTTCAGCAGTAATCTCAAATAGGCTGTCTTGTTGCAATCGCACACGCAAGCCTAAACGAAATAGTTCATCATCCTCAACTAACAGAATTTTGATTGGGGTAGAAGACATTTGGGGATTGGGTACTGGGGATTAGGAAAGGGGAGGAGATTTTGCTGAAATGTCTAATTCCTCACTCAATAGTCAACAATCAATAGTTCGCACTCATTGGAAGAACTGGTAGTTTAAAACTAAAGATTGCACCAGTCGGTACTCTATTCTCTGCCCAGATTATACCGCCATGTGCCTCAATGATTTGGCGAGATAGGTAAAGTCCTAATCCAGAACCTTTGGCTTGTCTGTCGCTATGCCCTTGATAAAATCGCTCGAATAAGTAGGGAAAGTTTTCGGGTAAAATCCCCGCACCTGTATCTAAAATTTTCACGACTTGATAAGAGGCTTGTGTTTCTAAGACTACCTCAACGCGATCGCCTCGTCGAGAGTGGTTGACGGCGTTAACTAACAAGTTACTGAAAACCCTTTGTAATTGTAGTGCATCACCGTTTACCCACAGCGATCGCCTAAAATCAGAATCGCCATAATTTAATGATAAATGTACACGCCGACTAGCTGCTAGTTGCGTCAGCGTCAGCAAAACTTCTTCCGCCAATAAAGTTAAATCTACGGGTGCTAAATTCAGTTTTAAGCCTTCAGTATCATTATGATAGATATCTAATAAAGTTTCTAATAGTTGCAAAGATGTTTTATGGCTACGTGCCATTGTCGCTAAAACTTGCTGCTGAGTTGGTGAAACTGCACCAAATTGCTCTTTTTGAAAGGCTTTAATAGTTTCAATTGCTCCTAACAATGGCGTTTTCAAATCGTGGGTAAGTGTAGAAGCAAAATCTTCCCGCAATCTTGATAATTTTTCTTGTGATTCTAACTTGGTTTTAGTGAGAGCGATCGCCTCTTGTGTTCGACGCAGCCGTTGAGTTAAAAACCCTGTAACTATTAACGCCATTACTGCTATTAAACGGCTAGCGACTGTAGAAATTCTTATGTCTTCATGACCAGCAGGTATCCACACATTTAACATGGTCAGAGAAACAGCGGCTAATGTTGCTTGTAAAGTTGCTTTCTCGCCAAACCAGGAATTTACTAATAGAATCGCGCCACTGTAGAGATATCCAAATACATATTCACTAGGAGTAGAATATTCTAAAACTCCCAATACTATAAATATTACCAGAACAATTAAAGTTTTGGCATATTGTAATTTATTAGAGAGTAGTTTTATTCTTGTATCGACCATTTATTGCAAGACCTATTTATAAAGTTCCAATAAATCAATAAATTTGAGTTCTTAGACACCAACCTCTAAAAAGATGGGATTCTAATACTCATCAGAAATAATTATTGCTAGACTAATTTTATTTTAGGTTCATAGTGTTTATCTAAAAATAAATATAGCGTTTAGACACTATATAAACACAGTAAACAATAAATAAACACTTATTTATATCTTCTATACCTTGTTTTCTTTTACCCGAAAATTCATCATATAAATTAATAAAACTAAAAATAGAGTTAGTCTCTATCTAGGGAAAGATGCTGTTATGGCATTAGGTTTAATCAGTGTCAAAATCCAGATAAACAATTGCTGGTGTGGGTTATCTTTAAATAATGTCAAACTTCCACCCAACTGCTTTTTAATAGGTATTGTCCGAGAAGATCAAGTTATCTCAGCCAGTACAGAACCAACTATTTACTGTGGAGATGAACTGCTGGGGTTGACAATGAATTCAGCCCAAGTACCAGCATTGAAGTTTTTATTACAAAAAACACATCCTATTTACTACTCATTTGATGAGTGTTTATTAAATAAACTCAATATTCCTGTTAGGAGTTAGCAAAATTCATGCTGCAAGGATGGTTACAAATAGCTTTGACATTACTCATCGTCATTGCTATCACTCCCCTCTTTGGGAGATATATGGCGCGTGTTTATATGGGAGAAATAACGCTGCTTGATCCCGTACTAAATCCTGTCGAAAGGTTAATTTATGCCTTAAGTGGCGTGCGTTTGCAACAAGAAATGACGGGGAAACAGTACGCAACAGCGGTATTGTACAGCAATCTGGTGATGGGAATTTTGGTGTTTTCCATCTTCATGTTGCAAGGAATACTCCCTCTAAATCCTACAGGTGTAGGTGTGCCAAGTTGGGATTTAGCATTACATACCGCCATATCTTTTCTTACCAATACAGACCAACAGCACTACTCAGGTGAAACAACCTTGAGTTACGCCAGCCAGATGTTTGCCTTGGGTTTTCTGATGTTTACCTCAGCTGCAACTGGTTTAGCGGTGGGGATAGCGTTTATTCGTGGGTTAACTGGTAGACCTCTGGGACATTTTTATGTTGACTTAACTAGATCAATTACCCGCATTCTGTTACCTTTATCCGTTCTGGGAGGCTTGTTGCTAATCTTGGCAGGTGTACCAGAAACCTTAGCAGGAGTAGCAACAGCCAACACTTTAGAAGGTGCAACACAGGCGATCGCTCGCGGCCCTGTCGCCCACTTTGAGATTATTAAACAATTAGGAGAAAATGGCGGCGGTTTTTTTGGTATTAACTCCGCCCACCCCTTAGAAAATCCCAATGGTTTCTCTAACCTATTAGAGACTGTAGCGATGATTTCCATTCCGACCGCCTTAATTTACACCTACGGCGTATTCGCCAACAACCGCAAACAAGCATGGTTAATCTTCTGGATGGTCTTCATGATCTTTGTGGTATTAATTGCGATCGCAGCTATAGGAGAATATCAAGGAAATCCTCAAGTTAATGCCCTCTTAGGTTCACCACAACCCAATTTAGAAGGTAAGGAAGTCCGCTTTGGTTGGGCGCAAACCGCATTGTGGGCAGTCACCACTACCGCCACCATGTGTGGTGCAGTCAACGGAATGCACGATTCCTTAATGCCTCCCGGCGGATTCGTGACTTTATTTAATATGTTTTTACAGATTATTTGGGGAGGTCAAGGTACAGGTACAGCCTACCTATTTATCTACTTAATTTTGGCAGTTTTTCTCACCGGCTTAATGGTAGGACGGACACCAGAATTTCTAGGACGCAAAATTGAGAAACAAGAAATTATTCTCGCCAGCGTCGTCTTACTAGTCCACCCCTTCGCCATTTTAGTTCCTTGGGCAATAGTATTTGCTTTTCCCAACAGCCTCGGAGGCATTAGCAACCCCGGTTTCCACGGTGTGTCCCAGGTTGTTTATGAATACGCTTCCGCCGCCGCCAATAACGGTTCAGGCTTTGAAGGATTGGGCGATAACACCCTGTGGTGGAATCTCACTGCTAGCCTCAGTATGTTAGCCGGACGCTATATTCCCATCATTGCTTTACTACTGCTAGCAGATAGTATGTCCCGCAAACAACCAGTCCCCATGACCGCAGGCACTCTCAGAACCGACACCAAACTTTTCACTACAGTCACAGGCGGAGTAATCCTCATCCTTGGTGCATTAACCTTCTTTCCCGTCCTCGTCTTAGGCCCCATTGCCGAAGCTTTCTCACTCACTCCTTAAAAAACCTCCGCTTCCCTCTGCGTTAATAAAGATGAAACTCACCAAACCCCGCCAAGAACGCAAACATACACCCAAACCCAAAACCACCGGACTTTACTCCAGAGCCTTTAAACAAGCATTTGTCAAACTAGATCCCCGCCATCTCCTTAAAAACCCTGTAATGTTTCTAGTTTGGGTAGGCACAATTATTACAGCATTAGTCACAATTGAGCCTAACCTGTTCGGCAACACCCCAGGTAACAACCCTCGATTATTTAATGGTTTAATCACCTTAATATTGTTCTTAACCGTCATTTTTGCCAACTTCGCGGAAGCTGTAGCAGAAGGACGAGGTAAAGCTCAAGCCGATACCTTACGAGCCACTAAATCTGATACTAACGCTCGTAAACTGCTTCCCAATGGCTCAATTCAAGAAGTCAGTTCTACCTCCTTACGTCGTGGCGACCAAATCAAAGTTATTGCCGGTGACATCATCCCAGCCGATGGCGAAGTCATTACTGGGGTTGCTTCCGTAGATGAATCTGCTATTACGGGGGAATCAGCACCAGTATTAAAAGAACCAGGAACAGACATGGCCAGTTCTGTGACTGGGGGAACACGTATCATCTCCGATGAATTAGTAATTCGGGTTACATCCGACCCGGGCCAAGGTTTTATTGACCGTATGATTGCCCTAGTGGAAGGTGCAGCCCGGACTAAAACACCGAATGAAATCGCATTGACGGTGTTATTAGCAGTTCTTACTCAAGTTTTTTTAGTGGTGATTGCAACTTTGCCCACCGTTTCAGTCTACGTAAAATCACCCGTAAGTATTGCCGTGTTAATTGCCTTGTTAGTGGCACTGATTCCTACCACCATTGGGGGATTATTAAGTGCGATCGGAATTGCTGGGATGGATAGAGTTGCACAATTTAACGTCATTGCCACTTCTGGGCGAGCTGTAGAAGCCTGTGGAGATATTAACACTTTAGTATTAGATAAAACCGGGACAATTACTTTAGGAAATCGCTTGGCAGAAGAATTTATTCCTGTTAACGGTCATTCATTAGATGATGTAGCCAAAGTAGCCTTAGCATCCAGCATATTTGATGAAACTCCCGAAGGTAAATCTATTATTAAACTGGCAGAAAAATTAGGGGGTAGATTGAACTTTAACCCCAAAGAATCCGCAGGAATTGAGTTTTCTGCAAAAACGCGGATGAGTGGAACTGACTTACCCAATGGTGTAGAAATTCGCAAAGGCGCAGTAGATGCAATTAAAGGATTTGTGCGTTCGAGAAATGGTCAAATTACTCCCGAATTAGATGTAGCCTATGAGCGAGTTTCTAGATTAGGTGGAACTCCCTTAGCAGTGTGTCAAGATAGTGATATATATGGTGTAATTTATCTCAAAGATATTATCAAACCCGGCATTAAAGAACGCTTTGACCAAATGCGCCGTATGGGAATTAAAACCGTAATGTTAACAGGAGATAACCGCATTACGGCATCTGTCATTGCTCAAGAAGCAGGAGTTGATGACTTTATTGCCGAAGCCACACCTGAAGACAAAATTGAGGTAATTCGGAACGAACAAGCTCAAGGTAAATTAGTAGCCATGACCGGGGATGGTACTAATGATGCACCTGCACTAGCTCAAGCGAATGTCGGTGTAGCGATGAATTCGGGTACACAAGCAGCCAAGGAAGCTGCTAATATGGTGGACTTAGATTCTGACCCTACTAAGTTAATTGATATTGTCACTATTGGTAAACAATTGTTGATTACTCGTGGTGCATTAACTACTTTTTCTATTGCCAACGATGTGGCTAAATATTTTGCAATTATCCCCGCAATCTTTCCTGGAATTGGTGTTGGCGATTTAAATATTATGGGTTTAACTAGTACCCAATCTGCGGTTTTATCAGCTTTAATTTATAACGCCTTGATTATCCCAGCCTTGATTCCTCTGGCGTTAACTGGAGTAAAATTCCGACCTTTAACTGCTGACCAACTTTTACAGCGCAATATCTTTATTTATGGATTAGGTGGTGTGATTGCGCCTTTTATTGCCATAAAAGTTATTGATGTTTTGATTGCTGCTGTTGGTTTAGCGTAGTGTAATTTAGGATTGAGAACGATGAGATATTTACTACCACAAGATGTTTTAGAAACACTTGCTTTCATCAGTGCAGAACGTTACAGAATACCTCTGATTATATTTCTCATCATGTGTTTTAACGTACTACTCGCACCAGTGGTTGCAGCCGCAACACCTGGAAGAGTACCACACTGGCAAGTTTACACTATTAGTCTTCTAGGATTAGTAACCGTTGCCCTTTGTGTTTATTTATTTGTTGTGATTTTTCAGCCGGAGAAGTTTTGATGATGTCACAACAAATAATTTCCAGAATAATTTGTTCAAGTTTGGCTTTGTGGTTAGTCATCTTATTTTTCTACCCCCTTTTGGTGTTGACTTGGAGTAACAAAGCGTTGGTTATTCGATCAGCTAGTATTTTTTTCAATCAACCAGAAGAAAATTACTTGCTAAAACATGGAAGTCTTGCCAGACGTAAACTCAATACCCGTAGCAGATTTTTTTATAAAATTTCTCTACGAAATCAATATTTTTAGTTCAGTAATTCCCAGAGGAATTTGAAAATGAGCCAGATACGTCAAATTAGTAAAGCTATTCGTTCTACTGTGGTTTTGTGGATATTGACAGCATTTATTTATCCTTTCTTTATGCTGTTATGTGGACAAATATTATTTCCCTTTCAAGCCAATGCAAGCTTAATTACTAATTACCAAGGAACGGTAATTGGTTCAGCATTAATTGGTCAACCTTTTGCCACTGAAAAATATTTTTGGGGTCGTCCCAGTACCACCAGCTACAGCACAGCTGATCCAAAAAATGATGCAGCGGGAATATTAAAAACTGGAGTTTCTGGTGCGAGTAATTTAGCTCCTAGTAACCCAGCATTGTTAGAACGTATTCAAGGTAAAGATGATCCCGACCCTGGTACAAAAATTGTAGGTGAACTCACTCGTTTACAAAATGCCAGAGTCCAACCAACCGCAGATTTATTATACACCTCTGGTTCTAGTCTTGACCCCCACATTACCCCCGCTGCGGCTAAGGCGCAAATTGCACGAGTAGCCACAGCACGAGGCGTTCAACCCAACCAATTAGAAACTTTAATTACTCAAAATACGGATGGTCGTTTTTTAGGTATCTTTGGAGAACCTGGGGTGAATGTGTTGAAGTTGAATTTAGCATTAGATACCTTCAAGGCTATTAATTAAAGATAAAACGCCCTAAATTTATTTACAAGTTATCGTAAATTTAGGGATTTAAGACTCCTTAGATGGGAGTGACAATCCCAAACTCTAACTGTCCTGAATTGTGAATTGTTATTCATGTATCCCTCCATCCCATCTCCTAACAGTTCCTATGTTCTTTCAGCTCGACGCGGAAAGCATAAGATTTTTATTGGTATGGCCCCTGGTGTCGGTAAAACTTACAAAATGCTGGAGGAAGCGCACCTTCTGAAGCAAGAAGGTATTGATGTTGTGATTGGTATCTTAGAAACTCATGGACGTAAAGAGACAGCAGCTAAAGCCGCAGGATTAGAAATAGTCCCCAGAAAAGGCTTTGTTCATGAAAATGTCACACTAGAAGAGATGGATACAGATGCCATTTTAGAGCGATCGCCCCAACTTGTGTTAATTGATGAACTGGCTCATACTAACGTACCTGGTTCGCCACGAGAAAAGCGATACCAAGATGTAGAAATAATTTTAGCCGCAGGCATTGATGTCTATTCCACTGTTAACATTCAGCATTTAGAAAGCTTGAATGACTTAGTAGCAAGAATTACAGGCGTTGTAGTCAGGGAGCGCATTCCAGACCGCCTTCTCGATGAAGCTGACGCAGTTGTGGTGATTGATGTTACTCCAGAAACTCTAGAAGAACGCTTACAAGAGGGAAAAATTTACGCTCCAGAAAAAATTGAACAATCTCTAGGGAATTTTTTTCAAAGACGCAATTTGATTGCTTTGCGAGAATTAGCACTACGTGAAGTTGCTGATACAGTTGAGGATGAAGCAAATGCTTCTATTTCGGTAGGACAGACTTGCAATATCCACGAACGAGTTTTGGTTTGTGTGTCAACTTATCCTAATTCAGTGCAATTGTTGCGCCGAGGTGGACGAATTGCTAGTTATATGAATGCACGACTTTATGCAATATTTGTGGCCGATCCAGAGCGATTTTTAACGAAAGCAGAAAGTTTACATCTTGATACCTGCGAAAAACTTTGCCGAGAATTTGGTGGAGAATTCTTACATATCAAAAGCTCAAATGTTGCCAACGCAATTGCTAAGGTAGCAGAAACTTATCACATTACTCAAATTGTGATTGGAGAAAGTCAGCAACCTAAATGGAAAAGATGGTTTCGGCGTTCTTTTACACAGCGATTGATGGATTTAATTAGACATCAAAAAATCGATTTACATATTATCGCCACTGATAAATAATCAAGACATTTATCATAATTTTTAATAATTCCTGCTATTTTTGTTCGATAATTCGCTAAAAACATCTTCACATTTTCCTCACATTTTGTTGGTAAACTCAAACTGTAGTCCACATTCTTAATAGCAAAGCGGCAAAAAGTCAGCCACTGTGTGTTGATCAGCTCCTCAGCGGTATAGAGTATTTGAGGAGAAGTCTTGCTAAGAGCATTGAAGCATTACTCCAAGCCAAAGCACTCCCAGAAATCATGATTGCTGCGACTCATGGGTTGTTTGTCAAGGAAGCACGGGCTAAGTTAAGTCACCTCAGCATCAAGGCAATTTTTGTCACCGATACCGTAACACCTAAAGAAAGCGACTGGCAGCAGTTAAAAATTATCTCGGTCGCGCCTTTAATTGTTACTGCTATTCAACGATTTAAGGCTGATGGTTCAATTAGTGACCTATCTTAATAAAGAGGTATAAAAAAATGCGGAAAGCATTCCGTAATCGGACGGAAGCAGGGAAACTGTTAGCTGCCCAGTTAACAGAGTATGCCAATCGTCCAGATGTTGTAGTATTAGGGTTGCCTCGTGGTGGCGTGCCTGTAGCCTTTGAGGTAGCCAAGGCTTTGAATGCACCATTAGATGTCTGTTTGGTGCGAAAACTAGGTGTACCGGGACATCAAGAACTAGCAATGGGTGCTATTGCCACCGGGGAAGTGTGTGTAATCAATGAGAATGTCGTAGATTGGTTACGGATTCCCCAAGCAACTATTGATCAAGTAGCAGCAATCGAAATACGGGAATTAAACCGCCGTAACCATATTTATCGCGGCAATCGTCCGCTCCCAAAAATTAAAAATCACACCATTATTCTCATAGATGACGGCATTGCTACGGGTGCTACTATCCGAGCAGCGATCGCTACATTGAAAAAACAACAGCCCCGTGAGCTTGTAGTTGCAGTTCCAGTTGCAGGGGTAGCCACTTGTGAAGAACTACGAGCAGAGGTGGATAAGGTTGTATGCGTGATGATGCCAGAGAATTTGTATGCGATCGGTGTTTGGTATGAGGATTTTGAGCAAACAACCGACGCAGAGGTATGTCAACTTTTGACTAGTCAAAAATTACTTTTAGCTAATGACTCATAAATAATTGTGATAGAGGTTCAGTCAATGTATAGGACATTAACACAGAATCCCCAAGAACATCTTGTATCAGTTACAGCAGGTGAAGTTAAGCTAGAGGGCAATTTGGTGATTCCAGATGGTGCTATCGGTATAGTGCTATTTGCTCATGGTAGTGGTAGTAGTCGTCACAGCCCCCGTAATCGCTATGTTGCTAGAGTGTTACAACAAGCAGGATTAGCAACTTTATTATTTGATTTGCTCACTCCTGAAGAAGAAGAAATTGACCTGCGGACAAGACATTTGCGCTTTGATATCGGGCTATTGGCATCCCGGTTAGTTGGGGCTACAGATTGGCTGGCACACAACCCAGATACTCGTGACCTGAGAGTAGGTTATTTTGGTGCTAGTACAGGCGGCGGTGCAGCCCTCGTCGCAGCAGCAGAACGTCCAGAGAGGGTGCAGGCTATTGTTTCCCGTGGTGGACGACCTGATTTAGCTAGTTCAGCGTTACCTCATGTTAAAGCTCCGACATTGTTGATTGTTGGTGGATATGATCTGCCAGTCATAGCGATGAATGAGGATGCACTGGAACAGCTGCGATCGCTAAAATGTTTAGAGATTATTCCCCAAGCCACTCATTTATTTGAAGAACCAGGTACATTAGCAGCAGTAGCGCGACTGGCGAGTGAATGGTTTACCCGCTATCTCAATTGATATCTTCCCCTGTTTGGTTTTAATTAGCTGCATAAACAGCAATGCTGATACATATGAGTAAATAGAAATTACAGATTAACTCTAAGTATTGGTGAACCACTATGAAAAACATCGCAAAGTGGCTTTTGGGCTTGGCGATCGTTCCAGCAAGTCTGCTATTGGGATCTAGTCATACTAAAGCTAGTCAAATTGCTGGTGAATGGTTCTTTGGTTTGTGGGATTGTAATATTGACGGCAGACCAGCTCAAATGGAATGGAAAGTAGTAAATGATCCACAAACTACTTGCGATGGTAATGTTTGCTCTACTACTTCTGGTGTCCGTCTTGTCGGGCGATTTAGTGATAACGGTAGTGCATGGGTTTCTTTAGGAAAACGTTTTTCTAGCCGACAAAGACAGGATTTAGGTATTCGTTATTTAGGTGCAGAGCAAGATAATTGGTATCTCAGATACAACAGTCGTACTAGAATCGCAGATGGTTGGACAACATGGCGGGGTAATCGCTATCCATTACAATGTCGCAATCGTAGATGAGTATTTCTTGAATTAGTATCATGTGCGTAGAAAAAATACCAAAAGGTACACCATTCTTGAGTTTATCTGCGCTATTTCCGGTGCATAAGTCCATGAATATTGGTGTAATTTATACCAATTCTCTATGAAGTTGTACCAAATATAATGATGTAGAGACGTTGCATGCAACGTCTCTACAGTGCTAACTGAGTTCAGCTAATACCAACGGTGTCGAAGGTTCTTATAAATGAAATGAGAGTTTCTTGGGTTGATACAAGTAAGTAATTAAACAAAATAAAGCATCAACTCAATTTTTTATAAGCCTTACTTCTTACAGCTAAGATTGACAAACGCTTATTTTGCGTATAGTAATCCATATTATATCCAGATTTATTCCATTGCTTGTCTTAATATTCTTTTACTACTTTAGGAATAAGCCATTTAATATATTTTTGCTGCTTCTCGCTGATTAATTTGACTTAGATTAAAATGTCGAATTACTAGCTAAAAATATGTTTAATCTTGTATATAGTAGTCATCATAATATTCACTAATGACTTTCCACCTTAAGTAAGAGGTATAACTTTTATTATTCCAGGAAAATTTGAACTTACAAAGTCGAAATGGCTGTGCATTTGGCTTTAACTAAGGCAACTTAGGTAGAAACTGAGATAACAAATTGCCTGAGGAATTTTGATTTATGTAAATAATCAAAATTCATGAAATATCGTCTAGCAAGAATGCAAATTTAACTTGAGTTCGGCAGATTTAAAAGACCCCTCTTCAAACCTCTCCCCCACGGGGCTACGGTGTACACACAAGTCTAATAACCTAGCCCGACAACGTTTTGATCCCCCCTAACCCCCCTTAAAAAAGGGGGAACAAGAATCAAAGTCCCCCTTTTGAGGAGGGATTTAGGGGGATCAAGCCACATTTTGCACTTAGCAACAAAGATGTGTGTACACCGTAGCCCACGGGGGGAGAGGCCTTGCAATCACATAAGCCTCTAAAAAACTAGAAGAGAAGAAAATTATGATTAACCCCATCTCATCAATTAATGGGTCGGAAACAACAGGTAGATACTTAGTATTATTGCGTGAAAATGCAATTGATTCAGGAATCCGCACACTGCGTGACTACACTGGAAACAGGAGAGTGGCCAGAGCAGCCGACTTTGATAAATCTGCTGTTACCGCAGAGCAGCTAGAGCAAACAGATACCACCGTATTTGACAATTTGGGTGTCGCTGTTTGTACTCTAGACCCAGAACAGTTGCAGTCACTCCATCAGGTGAGTGATGAAAGTAGCCCAATTGCGGTCATTGAAGCTGAAAGAGTTGTCTACGCTTTAAATGCTCAAAGATTAGGGGGTGTTATCGAGCCACTAACACCCAGTTCTACTAGCAGCAATTTGACGGTAGAATACCTCACCGGCTACCGGGATGCTGTCGATAGGCTTTTAGATCACCTAGTACCCACTAATGGTGTTCAAAAGATGTTGTCTTTGCCGGGGATGCAAGTGCTTGATGAAACAATTACAACATGGGGACTGCAAATCACAAAAGTAGTAAATTCCAAGTTTAGTGGGCGTGGAATTAAAGTTGCAGTTCTAGATACAGGTTTAGATTTGACTCACCCTGATTTTGTTGGTAGAAGGATTGTCAGCAAATCGTTCATAGTTAACCAAGATGTGCAAGATAGAAACGGTCACGGAACACACTGTATTGGTACAGCGTGTGGCCCTCTTTCTCCTCCCATTCCACCACGTTATGGCATCGGTTATGAAACCGAAATTTTTGTAGGCAAAGTATTAAGTAATCAGGGTCGTGGGACTGATAGCGAAATTTTAGCTGGTATCGAGTGGGCGATCGCCAATCGCTGTCAAATTATCTCGATGTCTTTGGGAGCGCGAGTATTCCCTGGGCAGCAATACTCAGGGTTGTTTGAGGTTGTTGCTGATCGTGCGCTGCGGAATGGGACGTTAATTATCGCTGCGGCTGGTAACGAGAGTGAACGTCATTTAGGCATAGTTGAGCCAGTTGGACACCCAGCTAACTGTCCCTCAATCATGGCTGTAGGCGCGGTTGACTCCCAACTACAAGTTGCCTGGTTTTCCTGTGCTGGGTTGAATACCAATGGCGGTCAGGTCGATATTGTCGCTCCAGGTGCTGAACCGGGGACACCGGGAGGTAGTTCGAGGACTGATATTTATTCAACCTATTTGATGCCAACAAGGTACAGAAGACTTAGGGGTACAAGTATGGCTGCACCTCATGTTGCTGGCATAGCTGCTCTCTATGCTGAAGCTATAGGGGCTACTGGCCGCACTCTCTGGAATAGAATTACTCAAAATGCCCTCAGACTACCTCTACCTTCAGTAGACGTTGGTGCTGGACTTGTTCAAGCTCCTTAGAAGATGTTTCCTATTTTCTCACCTTAAAACTGTACCTCAACCATCTTCAAATCATATCTTGGGATGGTTGAGTACCCATTTTAGTAATGCCGACTCATCTGATAATCATTGCTGGTTTTAGGTAAGGAATTATTGATATGTCAAATGTTAATTTATCAGTTGCAGTTGAAGATAGTTACATGGATAAAATCCAGGAAGTAGCTCAAAAGCTACAGTCTGCTGGCATGAATATTGAACAAGTTTTGAACACAGTAGGAATTATAACTGGCTCATGTGACTCTGAAAAAGAGGAGTCTCTTTCTCAAATTGAAGGGGTTTCTCATGTCGAGCGATCGCGGGAATATAAATTAGCACCTCCAGAATCTGATCTGCAATAAACTTGCTCAAAAACCATACAAAAATTACCCATATAGGAAATCACAATAATCTCTCAAAACCATATCGAAAAGGTAAAAAATTATGCCACTTCCACAGCAACAAAACCAAACTCGCAACGGTTCGATCTTGAATCAACAGAAACAAGCACTACCAGAGATCTCTTCACCTCTCACCGTAGCCAAAAGTTTTTCAGACAATCAGCGGCTTTTGATTGAAGCTTACCTCAAGCTATTAGATATGGTTGCAGTATCCCAAGAACCAACAAGGGTAATAACAGGCATAACTAAAAATCGTTATCTTATCTATGTGCATGGGATTAGTCAGCATCAACATGGCTATTCCAACAGTTGGTGGCAAGCATTACAACCTTATCTTGGGGCAGTGTTCGAGGATGGCAATCTTGATGATACCCGTAGAGAGGTGCTGTGGAGTGATTTAGTTAATGCTCCCAGTGTTGCGAATATGGTTGATACTACATCACAAGAGCAATTAAAACGAGAAATTCTGACAATTTTAGAAGATAGACAGCGACAAGAGATGGCTGCAAAAACTGGTGGTGGTCGCCAGGTATATCTGTCCATGCAGAATCGTGTCATAGAAACCAGTCAGGTTTTAGGAATTGATGACTTTTTGATCTATATGTTGAGCGGCGAAATGCGCCAACAAATCATCAATCGCTTTACCGACACAGTGAAACCACTCCTAGGCAGTAACAATCAAATCGATATCATTGCGCACAGTTGGGGTACAGTAGTTGCCTACGAAGGGTTACGAGAACTTGAGGCTGAAAAATTTTTACAGGGACAAGTCTCAAATTTTTTTACTGTAGGTAGTGCGCTATCTATTGGGCCAGTACGCGCTTCTTTGCGTTCAGAAAATCAGGATGGTCGCCGTCCCTCTATGGTAAATAAATGGATTAACCTTGATGCCCAAGGGGATCTAGTTGGCGGGATGTTAGGCGATATGTTTGAGATTACGCAGGAAAACCTTAGTCTTCAGCCAATCGGTTGTCTATTAGAGTGGTTTGGCTATAGTTTATCTTGCGCTCATCACTCTTATTTTGTAAAAGAAAATACAACGGTAAATCGAGACATCTTTGCTCAGAGCATTCTGGACTAGAAGCATTTACGATGAGCTAAATTTTGCGATCGCCTAAAATTAACAGATAGGTACAGATAGCTGCGTCGGATGGATGATGTCAGTTAATTATTGCTATGATTGCAGAATGCGATCTCAGATTGTACAAGAGTGATATATTTCGTCAAGCATACCAACAAGCTGTGAAAGAAGGTTTTTCTAAAGGCGCACACGGATACCATCAGACCTTGTTAGTGTGCTAATACCATTTCACGAAAAACCTGATACAGATGTAAACCCTGAAAGTTTTGCTGCATCTCAGTTTTTTAATTGCGAATTGTGAATTGGTATCACTCCCCGAATTGGGTGCAACATTGGCTTTACGCCTATCCAACTCTTCACACACTATAGACCCAAAACCAGGGGTAGCTAGAGATATTCTCACCAAGCTGAAATCTTATAGTTCTCGTAGATAAAATTCGTAACCCGACTATCTTTTTATCCCAATAGAAAAAATTACCCAGAAATAACAGCAAACTATATACGTGCTGCCCAAAGCATTTTTTGGCATAGGTTCTGTACTGTCAAATTCGTCAATGACTGGAGAGCGATGAGTTCTTCTGGTTGCTCGGATGTCTTTCAATTTAACTCCATCGTCAGCCACATAAACTATACGTCATCAGCGAATTTGTGATATTTATTGAGAGCATGAGTTGTTGTGATTCTCATTTAGAAGCAAAGCTCTATTACCTTTAATGGTAAAAGCGTTGCTCTTTTCGTAATTATCACAACTGAATTAGGAACGCTATATGCTAACTCTCCTGACATTTTCTCAAAATCACCTAGAATTATTCTCAAGTAAAGATGTTGATAAGATACTGAAAAAAATTGATGGTTCTCATAATGTTTGGTTACGTTGTATTCACTTCCGTGATAGAACTGGAACTGCAAGAATTATTAACCACTTTCAACTCAATCCATCTCGGATTGATATGATTTTTAACCACTCCCTTACGGGAATTGATGAAGATATGGAGGATTGTTTATTTGATGGCTATGAAGTTCTAACTCATCAAATAAAAAATAGAGAATTTCAAGTAGCACGTGGTAGTATTGTGCTAGGCAGCAATTTTATTATCACGTTTGAGATAGCAGAAATTAAAGTTTTAACTATACTAATAAATAATATCCAAAAGCAAAATATAGATATTCAAAGCTGGGGTGTTGATTACATTTTATATTTGATATTTAAAGATATTTTAAATAATTACCATAGTGTGTTTGATCATATCTCTAGACAGCTCGATGATTTAGAGGATGAAGTGTTAGCGAATTCTGGTGATGAAATCACGTACAATAAAATTGCTGTAATGCGGCAATCTACTCGGTCTGGACGGCGTAATTTTCAAAATATCAAGTCACTGCTAGCTTGGATGAATTATGACGATTTTCAATGGATTACTCAGCCAGTAAAAGCATTATTTAATCAAGAATTAATTCATCAAGTTGATAATCTCTGGCAAGAATATCAAGCTTTGAGAGCTTGGATGTCAGAATTAATGGAAATTCAACGCGATAATATTGCGAGTAAAACTAGTGAGCGAATTAATCGTCTAACTATCCTTTCGACTATATTTTTACCAATCACTTTTATTACTGGTTTTTATGGCATGAACTTTAAATATATGCCAGAACTAGAACAGCCTTGGTCTTATCCGGCTGTGATTAGTGTGATAGTATTAATTGTGATTAGTAGTATTTTATTTGCTAAACAACAGCGTTGGTTATAAGTAGTTTGGCGTGAATATTTAATGTTGGAATAAGAAAGAAGGCATTACTATTTCGGGGAAGTAAGCTACGCGCAAGCGTTTCCGCAGGGTAGCGTCCGTTATGACGAATTACGCTCGACGCTTATTCGGTCTTAACTGGTGATGCTTGATCGCACCTAATACCGTTTCTTAATGAAGATACACTTTATTCTGCACTGTAGAGACGTTGCATGCAACGTCTCTACATCATTGATTTGGTGCAACTTCATAGAGCATTGGTATAACTAGATGGAGTATTTTTTAGTTTGATCATATTAGTAAAATTAACTTTCTCTTGATTCACATCTGAGTCGAATCTAGCATTCTCTAAATTTGCATCTCCTCTTCAACAAACCCAGCTTATATCACTGCCATTCTGTACTCAAATCATAAAAGTTATAACCTGCTCATAAATAAAAATTTATTCAATTTTAAATTTAATTTATACTAATTTTTACTAAGTGATTAACTATATAGCTTAATTTGTCTATAGAAAAACTAGTTTTTCTATTAATCAATATTATGTACCTTGCTGTACTTAATAATGAATTCTGGTAGAAATTTTGGCATAGAATAACCTTTCTAAAATGATTATGTGAAATCATTTTTGTGACTGGAGTTAGTAGTGCCAAATAATTTTTTTCTGACATTCATTTTATCGCAGACATCCAAGCAATCAAGTAGAATTTTCGGCTTTTAAATCATTTTGAGTGCCAATAAACAAAAATTTTTTCACAGGATTTGCAGATGGTTCAAGTTAACTTTAATCTTTGGGGTAATGGTTCTATTAACCGTTCGGCACGGATTAATTCAGAGATGCCGACCTATGTTATTATTCATGGTTATCAAAGTACTGGTGGTAATGCAAATAATAACTACCAACCCGCAGACTGGATGGCAAATATAGCCCAAACTATTCGACTGCGCGAGTCTAATGCAAATATCATTCTGTTAGATTGGGAAGACGGTGCTAGTTCCTGGTATTATCCGACTTCCGCAGGAAGAACGCGTGACGTTGGTAATCAGTTGGCTAATTATTTAACCCTGTTGTGTCACTTTAGGCAGAGGAAAAATAGAATTCAGGGTGAGCCAGGAAGGTTAAAATTGGAGAAGTGAGCCTATAAACGATGGCTTGAAGCTTAGAAAAACCCTCATACAGTTGAGGAATA
>Ga0209172_10002829_pt1 | contig 28887 bp, 25 predicted proteins | sample LarsenN4metaG_FD_184113 | JGI IMG/M metagenome (GOLD analysis project Ga0209172, IMG submission 184113) | Hot spring sediment bacterial and archeal communities from British Columbia, Canada, to study Microbial Dark Matter (Phase II) - Larsen... ... | reverse complement strand
CGGCGGCTATATGCTCGGCGGCGGCTTCCTCAATTCGCGCCTCGCCACCCGCATTCGTCAGAAAGAAGGTTTGAGTTATGGCGTGGGTGGCAGTTTTTATGCGAGCCCGATGGACGAAAACGGCGGCTTCTCGGCCCGTGCCATTTACAACCCGCAAAACGTGGAAAAACTCGAAGCGGCATTCAAAGACGAAATTGAAAAGGCTGCCAAAGACGGTTTCACCCAGGAAGAACTCGACGCCGCCAAATCCGGCTGGCTACAGGCTCAAAAAGTGAATCGCTCCGGCGACAACGGCGTAGCAAGCAAACTCAGCCAGTACCTGTTCATGGATCGAAACATGACCTGGGACGCCGATTTTGAAAGCAAAGTGGAAAAACTCACCCTCGCCGACGTGAACGCCGCGATGAAAAAATACCTCGACTACTCGAAGTTGATTATCGTGAAAGCGGGCGATTTCAAAAAAGCGAGCAAACCTTGAGGCGTTTTTGCCTGAAAAATATGTGCGGCGGCGGCTTCGGGTCGTCGCCGCATTTTGATTTTTTATCCAACTTTTTTCTATGAAAAACATTTGGCTACCCTTATTCGGCATCGCCTCGCTGGTCAATTTGGCAGGCGTATTTTTTGAAAACCAAACCCTGATTTTTGCCACAAAACCCCTCTTAATGCCGCTTTTAATGCTGTGGCTGGCAACGGAAACCCGCGACCAGCCGCCGCGTTTTTTGAAAAAAATGACCTTCGCAGGGCTGGCGTTCGCTACGCTCGGCGACGTGCTCTTGATGTGGGGCGGTCAGCCGTTTTTCTTTATGCTGGGTCTTGTCGCATTTTTGTTCACCCATCTCTCCTACATCGGCGGCTTTTCGTCCATCTGCAATTTGGACAAAGGGTTTTTGCGACAGCAACCCTACATCGCGCTACCTTTTGCAGCATTTGCCGTGGGGCTGGTCTGGATGTTGTGGCCGGGAATTCCGGCGGGCATGAAACTGCCGGTGAGCATCTACGCCGCCGTCATCACGGCTATGGCGTTGAGTGTGTTGAACTTGCGACAAACCGTCACTGCGCCCATTTTTCAGTCGCTCTTTGCCGGCGCGCTGCTTTTCATGCTCTCCGACAGCCTCATCGCCTGGAGTAAATTTGGCGGCAATACCTCATCGCTTACCGGCCTCGGCGTGATGGCGACTTATGTGGCCGGGCAGTTTTTGATTGTAAAAGGGGTGCGGGATTTCCTTCTGCATCGCTCGGAAGTCTCATAAACCGCTTCCTGTTTCAGCCTTTTTATTTTTCTGCCAAACAAAATACATGCCCCCCAAACTGGCAAGAAACAACACGATGGAGATGATTTCAGCCTGTGTGAGTTTCATACCCAGGACGTCGTGCACGACGTTGACGCGGATTTTTTCAATCAAAAACCGCTCGATGGCGATGAGGGCGAGGTAGATAAAAAAGAGTATGCCCGGCACTTTGAGACGTTTGCGCAAGGCCCAAAGAATGCCGAATACGAGTATCATCATCAGCACTTCGTAGAGCGGCGTCGGGTAAACCGGGTCGGACAATTGGAAGCAATAATCCCACGAACAGTCGGGAATGGAAACGCTGGGCACAGGGTCGGTGTCCACGCGGTTGAGCACATTGTGCGGGTAGCGGGTAGCCCACCAGGAATCGGGAAGCCAGGAAAGCCAGCCGGGTTTGGGCGCAGTGTTCACGATGCCCCAGTCGCCGTCGCCGGAAAGTTGGCAGCCGATGCGCCCCACGCCATAACCCGCTGTCAATGCAGGCGCTACCGCGTCGGCAGTCGGCCAAAAAGGAATTTTTTTCAGCAAAATATAACGCACGACGAGCACAAAACCCAGTACCAAACCGCCGAAAAATGCCAGCCCTCCACCCGACAAAAGCGAGCCCATCGGGTCGCGCAGGAACGCTTCCCAGTTGTCGAACAGGTCGAAAACTTTCGCGCCGACGATGCCGCCGACTGCCGCCCACACGGTCATTTCGCTGATGCGGTCGTGCGGATAAATCAACATTTCGCGCTCCAGCGGCGGGTATTTGCGTTTGCGATGCGCATCCCACCAGGTGAGGCCGCCGAGCGCCGCAGCGCCGAGCAGGCCCGCCAGCCAGTGCATTTTCCCGGAAAGAATCACCGAAGCCGGGTCGGTGCGGAATGTTTCGTAGTTCAGGTAAGCGTACACGCCTTTGCCCAAAAGCAACAAGCCGACCACCGCGTTGGACACGATTTCGCCCATTGTCGCCGGCGCTCCTTCCGTCATCATCTCCTTCGCCGGCACGTAAAAACCCTCCTTTGCTTTCCTTTTCAACTCGATATAAAAAACCACTGCGCTGGCCAGAAAAGCGATCGCCAGAAAAAAGCCGAAGGTCTTGAAAATCGAAAGCCAGTTGTCGGGTTGAGTCCCAAAAAGGGCATGCGCGAGGTATGAAAGATCGGGATACATAAGCAAGAAGTGAGGGGAGAGGGGTGAGATATGAGGGCGTTAAGTATTTGAAAAACAATTTTTTGCAAAAAAATCGGGGCAAATATAAAAGGCGACGGGGAAATCGGGGGTAAACATTTTGTGAAAGAAAAACCGATTTTTGCCGCCCGCTAACGGCCATAGCCAAAGGTCAAAAACATTATGGGCAGAAAAAACAAACTCCGCAAATTCGCCGAAGTCCTCTCTTTCCCGAACGTGTACGAGTGCTACAACGTGCAGCAACCCGCCCTCGTCGGCGCGAACATGGAGCCGGTGGATTTGAAGGGGAAATGGCAAGAATTACATTTCAAAAATGACCGGCCAATTACGCTCGAACTCGCCTGCGGCGGCGGCGAATACACCGTTGGGCTGGCGCGGCAATTTCCCGACAGGAATTTTATCGGTGTGGACGTGAAAGGCAACCGGCTCTGGAAAGGCGCGAAAACCGCCCTCGAAGAAGGCATCGCGAACGCGGCTTTTCTCCGCACGCGCATCGAAATCATCGAGCATTTTTTTGCAGCAGGCGAGGTCAGCGAAATCTGGATCACTTTTCCCGACCCTTTTCCCCGCGCGAGCAAGGAAAACCGGCGGCTTACTTCACCGTTTTTTCACGAAAAATACCGGCAAATCCTCCAGCCCGGCGGCCTCGTTCACCTCAAACACGACGACCCGGATTTTTACCGGTTCACACTCGACACGATTGCCGCCGACCCGCGCTGCCGCCTGATTTTCCAAAATGACGATATCTACGCGGCCCTGCTCCCCTACCCCGAATTGGCGATTCAAACGCTCTACGAGTCCTTCCACCTCGCGGCGGGAAAGAAGATAAAATATGCGCGCTACACGATTTCCTGATTGCTTGAACTTCTCTTCAGGCACATTGTTAAGCCTGTACCAAACTCAATTTTTCCACTAATTCAACAAAAAATATGGCTTTTACACTGCCCGACCTCCCTTACGCTTTTAACGCGCTCGAACCGCACGTGGACGCACGCACGATGGAAATTCATCACGGGAAGCACCACGCCGCATACGTCAACAACCTCAATGCTGCCATTCAAGGCACCGAGCATGAAGGCAAAAGCCTCGAGGAATTGCTCGCCAACATCAGCAAACTCCCTCCTGCCGTGCGCAACAACGGCGGTGGTCACTGGAATCATACGTTGTTTTGGGAAATCATGTCTCCGTCAGCTGGCGGAGGCGAACCCACGCTCGATGTGGCTTCCAAAATCACTAAAAATTTCGGCTCTTTCGACGAGTTCAAAAAGCAGTTCGCGCAGGCAGCCGCCACGCGTTTCGGCTCCGGCTGGGCCTGGCTCTGCGTGGATTCGGACGACAATCTTTTCATTACGAGCACGCCCAACCAAGACAATCCGCTCATGGACGTAGCCGAGAAAAAAGGCCATCCTATCCTCGGCCTCGACGTGTGGGAACACGCCTACTACCTGCACTACCAGAATCGCCGCCCTGACTACATCGCTGCCTGGTGGAACGTGGTGAACTGGGACGAAGTGAACCGCCGCTACCGCAGCGCCGTGCGTTCCAACTAAACTTTGCGAATCGAATCGCTGAAAAAAATCCGCCCGACCGTAACATACACGAGTCGGGCGGTTGTGTTTGAATTGTTTTGTCCCCTTGTAGGCTTTATTTCACTAAAAACTACGCAGGCATAGCGGAATTTACAGCCATCAAAAATTCCTGCTTCGTGCTCTCGCTCAAAAACTTTCCTGAGTATTCGGCTGTGATGGTACTTGCTCCGTGATGTTCCACGCCGCGCGCTTGTACGCACATGTGGCGGGCGTCTATGTAAACGGCGACATCTTCCGTTTTCAACACTTTCTTCAATTCTTCTGCGATTTGCATCGTGAGTCGCTCCTGCACTTGCGGGCGGCGGGCAAAAAAGTCCACGATACGATTCAGTTTGGAAAGCCCGACCACGCGCCCGTTCGGGATATAGGCCACATGCGCGACACCGAAAATCGGTTGGAAATGATGTTCGCAAGTGCTTTGCAACGGGATGTTGCGTTCCACTACAAGGCGGCGATACTGGTATTTATTTTCAAAAGTGGTGACTGCCGGTTTATTGGCCGGATTGAGTCCGCGAAAAATCTCGTTCACATACATTTTGGCTACCCGGCGCGGCGTACTGCGCAGGCTGTCGTCGCGCAAATCCAGTCCGAGCAAATTCATAATTTCGGCAAAATGGCCGGAAATGCGCTCAATTTTTTCGGCTTCGCTCAAATCAAAAGCATGAGCGCGCATTGGCGTGTCGGAGGCTGTCGCAACATGAAAATCGCCCAGATCGTCCGTATCAGCAAGTCCTTCGACATGGCCATTTAGTGAGAAGTCAGACATTCAAGAGAATTTTAGAATTAAAATCGAATACAGAACAGTAACGGCGTTTTGGACGAAGTGTTTAACTTTTGGAAAAATTTATGAAAAATAAATTAAACAAAAATATGTCCAAAGCCGACATTTAGGGAAAAGTAACACAACTGGCAGGGTAAAGGGTTGTTAAACAATTATCCTTTTATCGGTTCATTCAAAATCAGAAAAAACAATGCAAAAAGTAACTACTACCTTACTGTTTATGCTGCTGACGACTGTCAGCCTGCTTGCGCAAACTGCGCGCGTTCAAATCATTCACAATTCTCCTTCGCCGACGGTGGATATCTATGCCGGTACGGACAAATTGCTCGACAATTTCGCCTTCCGGACGGCAACGCCGTTTATTGATGTACCTGCAGGTGTCACCATTCCGATTGGCGTGGCGCTGGGCAGCAGCACTTCTTCGGCCGACGCGATTGCGACTTTTCCCGTTCAGTTTGATGCCGGCAAAACTTATGTCGTCGTTGCCACAGGTATTGTGGGCGGCAATCCGGGTTTCGGCCTCGAAGTCTTCGACATGGGGCAGGAAACGACCGTAGAGCCAGACAATGTTGGCATTCTCTTTTTCCACGGCTCGCCCGATGCGCCGACAGTGGACGTGCTGACCGGTGGCGCACCGATTATCAACGACGCTTCCTACGGAGATTTCCAAGGTTATCTGGAAGTGCCCGCCGCTTCTTACAATCTGGATGTGACGCCGGGTAACGACAACAACACCATCGTCGCCTCTTACAAGGCAGATTTGTCATTCTGGAAAGGCCGCACGGCAGTGATTTTCGCGAGCGGTTTTTTGGGCGCCGGCAATCCGAAATTCGAGCCCTGGGTAGCATTGAGCACCGGTGGCACTTTCCCGCTCGAAACGCTTGCTTCTCCTCCACCGCCGCCACCCGGCAATGCGGCGCGCGTTCAGATCATTCATAATTCGCCTTCGCCGACCGTTGACATTTATGCCGGTACGGACAAATTGCTCGACAATTTTGCCTTCCGTACGGCCACGCCATTTATTGACGTGCCTGCCGGTGTGACCATTCCGATTGGCGTGGCTTTGGGCAACAGTAATTCTTCTGCCGACGCGATTGCTACTTTCCCTGTTCAGTTCGATGCCGGCAAAACCTATGTCGTCGTTGCAACAGGCATTGTCGGCGGCAATCCGGGCTTCAATCTTGAAGTGTTCGATGCCGGCAAGGAAACAACTGCCAACCCGAATAATACAGGTATTTTGTTCTTCCACGGTTCGCCCGATGCGCCGACAGTGGACGTGCTGACAGGCGGCACGCCGATTATCAATGACGCTTCCTACGGAGATTTCCAAGGTTACCTGGAAGTGCCCGCCGCTACCTACGAACTGGACGTGACGCCGGGCAATGACAACAACACAATCGTGGCTTCTTACAAAGCCGACCTGTCGTTTTGGAAAGGCCGCACGGCAGTGATTTTTGCCAGCGGATTTCTCGGTGGCGGCAGTCCTGCCTTCGAGCCCTGGGTTGCTTTGAGCACCGGCGGTACTTTCCCGCTCGAGACGCTTACTTCGACGCCTCCTCCCCCACCCTCCGGCGCTCGTTTGCAGGTAATTCACAACAGCCCGACCCCGACGGTGGATGTGTACGCGAATGGCGCTATTTTGCTCGATAACTTTGTGTTTCGCACGGCAACACCTTTTATTGACGTGCCTGCCGGTGTACAAATCAACATCGCCGTAGCGCCGGGCAACAGCACTTCGGTAGCGGACGCGATTGCTACTTTCCCCCTGACGTTCGAGCAAGGAAAAACCTATGTGGCAGTCGCTACGGGTATCGTCGGCGGCACACCCGGCTTCGACATCAAGGCCTATGATATGGGGAAAGAAACAACTGCCAATCCGAACGATGTGGGGATTCTCTTTTTCCACGGCTCGCCTGACGCGCCCACTGTGGACGTACTGGCTGGCGGCGCACCGATCATTGACGACGCTTCTTACGGTGATTTTCAGGGTTACCTCGAAGTTCCGGCTGCGCTGTACGAGTTGAGTGTGACCCCGGGCAATGACAACAACACAGTCGTGGCTAAATACGACGCGGATTTGTCGTTCTGGAAAGGCCGCACGGCGGTGATTTTTGCCAGCGGATTTCTGAGCGGCAACAACCCGGCCTTCGAACCCTGGGTGGCTTTGAGCAATGGCGGCACTTTCCCGCTGCCGTTGAGCAGTTTTTCCAAACCCGCTCCCGGCAACGTGAATCTTTCTTCTCGTGGCGAGACTTTCGCTTCGCAAGTCAGCGCGTTTCCCAACCCGGTCACCAGCCGCTACACGGTCAATTTGCGTTTGGAAAACGAGACGGATATTCAGGCGGTTGTGCTTGACCAAACAGGACGTTTTGTGGAAGAGCGCAGCTTCGGCACGCTGCCGAAAGGCAACAACACGCTCGAATTCAACTTTGGCACACTTCCGGCGGGTCAGTATTTCCTGAACCTTCGCTCCAACGATGGCGTGCAAACGCTTAAGTTCATGGTCGCGCGCCCCTGAGTTTGAATCGTTTTTTAAAAAACAAGCGGCGCCTCCTGTCAGGAGGCGCCGCTTTTCGTTTTTTCAAATACCTGAAAATTATTTATTCGGAATGTTGTTCGGATTGAGCAGGTCGTAGAACTGGTCGAGTTTCGGCAAAATGATGATGCGGGTGCGGCGGTTGGTAGCGCGGCCGGCTTCGGTGTCGTTGCTAGCGAGGGTGTTGTATTCGCCGCGACCGGCAGCGATGAGGCGGTTCGGATTGATTTTGAAATTCGTCTGTAAGGCGCGCACGACTGATGTGGCGCGCTTCACGCTGAGGTCCCAGTTGTCCTCGATACAGGCATTTTTGATGGGCACATTGTCGGTGTAGCCTTCCACCATGACTTCGAGATCGGGGCGCGATTCGACGATTTTAGCAATTTTTCCCAAAATGTCATTTGCTCTCGGTGTGAGCGTCGAACTGCCGGATTGGAACAACATTTTATCGGAAAGATTGACGAAAACAACGGTCTTGTCCACTTTTACGTCCACATCCTGGTCTTCGATGCCGTCTTTCAACACGCTTTTCAGGTTGACCGCCAGTGCGAGGTTGATAGAATCCGCTTTCGTGCGGGCGGCTTGCAACAGGTGAATGTATTTGTCTTTTCGCTCCAGTTGCGAGAGTGTTTCCTTGATGTTTTCGTTGGCCGACTGCGACAGTACGGTGAGGTTGCCGACCTGGTCGAGTTGTTTGTCGCGCTGCATTTTGAAGTCTTCGATTTGGGCGCGCAGGTCTTTGATTTGTTCTTCACGAAGTTGAAGGGTCGTTCTGGCGGCGTTCAAGTCGGTTCGGAGATTTTCCTTGTCTTTTTCGCAGGTTGTGAGTTTGGCCAGGGCGGCGTTCAGGCTTTCCCCGCATTTACCGAGGTCTTTGTTGGCTGCTTCCAGTTCCGACTGCAGGGAGGTGTATTTTTTTTTGGCAACGCAGGATGTCATGGCCAGTCCGACACAAAGAAAAATGATGAATCTCGTCATTGTACTCATGGAATTTAGTTTGAAATGATGAAAAGGAGTCTTTTAAGGTCGAGCGCAAAACTACCGATTCGGTCATTTTATTTTTGTTTTTCGGCTTTTATTACGGGTTTTTAATGGTGATTTAATGTGTTTTTAAAAAACGGTACACCATTTTTATTCGTTGAAAAAAGGCAGGCCGGGCATTGCGCCCGACCCGCCTTAACCTTAAAACCAAATGAAAACAATCTTTAAATCTTGCTGAACTTCAGCACATCGGTGTCGCCGTTGCCGCCGCTCGTGTGTTCGAAGTGCATGAAAGTGTCATTCATCGAAATAATGCGCCAGTCTTCTTCCAGTTCGGACAGGGCGCTGGGTACCACACCCGTAAAGTCAATCAGGAATTTATTGGCGCTGTCGTCTATGCCCGTTTGCCAACTGCCGGGCCAGGTCTGGCTGCCATTCGTGGCGCTCAGGCTGCCGTCGCTGCCGAACTCGAACGTGTAGCCCGCGTAGTTGCCCGTTTCGTCTTTTTTATCAAAAAAATAGGTGATTTTCCATTGGCCAGGCGTCACGTTGTTGTTGCCGCCGGAGGGGTTATCGTCGTTTTTTTGGCAGGAAACGAAGGCAACGGACAGGAGAAGAGACAGAGCCGCGAACGCAATTTTTGCACTTTTCATAACAGTCGTTTTTTGTGTGAAAAAAGATGTCACAAAGAACGCTCACCTTCCCTCCGGCCAAAAATCAACCCTTCTGAAACGGTAACCAAGACCGCTGAACGAGGTTTTTTTCTGAAAATCAATTCGGCAGGTGTCGCAGTTTATCCGTTTTTAAAATCGAAATAGCGCCGTCCTGGATATCAATCAAGCCTTCATTTTTAAAATCCGTCAGGGTACGAATGAGGGTTTCTTTGGCTGTGCCGGCCAGAGAAGCGAGGTCTTCGCGCAGCAAATTGACGTTGGGCCCGCTTTGGTCGTACAACTGGACGAGGATGCCGGCGACGCGTTTGCGCACGGAATTGTAAGCCAGTTCGATGAGTTGCTGTTCGCGTTCGGCCACGTGGCTGGCGAGCATTTTGATAAAACGGGCATTCACGTCGCGGTTGCCGAAAACGAGCGCTGCGAAGTCGGATTTTGGAATCAATTTCACAGCGCTATCCTCCAGCGCCGCGGCACTTTCCGGGTAAGCGTCCTCTTTGAAGAGAGTCAGAAAGCCTAAAAAATCACCGGGATGCGCGATTTTCACGATGAGTTCGCGGCCATCGTCGCTGGTTTTGTACAATTTCACCTTGCCACTTTCTACAAAAAACAGCCAGCGCGGGTTTTCGCCTTCTCTGAAAATAATGTCTTTTTTCTTGAAATGCCGCACTTCGCGGTTGTCCGAAAGATGTTTGATGGCTTCGAGGGCGCGCACTTCGTCAATAAAACGGTCGAGCGAGCCGCTGTTTTGAGCCGATGCGAATCGAAGGCGTTCGCTCTTTTGCAGCCGCGACTCGATGGTCTGAAGCAACGCCACATCATCGAAAGGCTTGGTGATGTAGTCGTCGGCTCCGAGCGACATGCCCCGCCGGAAATCTTCTTTTTCTGCTTTTGCAGTAAGAAAAATGAAGGGGATGTCGGAGACTTTGGTCTGCCGGCTGAGGATGTGCAACACGCCGTAGCCGTCCAGTTCGGGCATCATAATGTCGCAGAGAATGAGGTCGGGCACTACCTCCAGGGCTTTTTCCACACCTGCTTTGCCATTTTCGGCAGTCACGGTTTCGTAGCCGCCGAGCATCAGGATTTCGGCGAGGTTTTCCCGCACGTCGGGATTATCTTCGATGATAAGGATTTTTTTCATTGCACGGCAAAATTAAAAACATGTTCATGCACGTCAACTGATTTCAATCAATTACCCGGCTAACCTGAATCATTTTCAGCCCTCCGGACAAGGCGCACTTTTGCCTCGTCATTTGTAGGAATGATACATGAATATAAAAACAAAAGTCTCTCATTATGAACGTTTTTGCACCAATTTCAAGCCTGATGACCGATCACAAACACTTGGTGACGGTGAGTCCTGAAGACAACCTCGCGAAAGTGAAAGAAATCTTCGACACGCATAAATTCCACCACATCCCTGTGGTCAATTTTCGTCAAATCGTCGGCATTATCAGCAAAATTGACTTCGAACATTTTCTGGGCGGCGCTTCGCTTTACGGCGAAAATCAAGGCACCAACAACGAGCGCCTCGCCAACACGCACGCCAAAGAGATTATGACCGCTCATTTGGGCAAAGTAGAACCCGACGACCGCATCAATGTGGCGCTGGAAATTTTCACGCTCAACCGTTTCCACGCGTTGCCGGTGGTGAAAGACGACGAGCTGGTGGGCATCATTACCCCCTTCGATATTTTGAAAAAACTAAGCGACGAAAAACCCGCGCAACCGCACATGGTGTACGAAGCGGAAAACTAAATACTGCTGAAAGTCAATATTTTAGTTGCCTTCAAACCTAAACCGACTTGCCATGACCACGATAAAGATTTTCGGAGAACGCGACGCTGCCACCCGCCATTTGCGCGAAAATGTAGCACTTGCACTTTCTTCTTTTCCACTCAACAGCCGAGTGCTGGAAGTGTCGGAACCGAACACTATCCGGGCTGACGGTGTGGCGAATACGCCTGCGCTCATGCTCGACGGCGACGTGGTCGTGGAAGGTCGGGTGCCGACGGTAGAAGAAATTACGCGGATTTTTCAAAACAGGTTTTTGTACAAAAGCAAACTATTCCGGCTCCGCTCGGTCATGGTGCCGGTAGATATCAGCGAACCCTCAGCCAACGCGTTGCTGTTCGCCTGGCATCTCGCCAAAAAATTTGAAGCAAAAATCGAAGTCATCCACGCGATGGACAGCATTTTTGAAGGCGGGCTTCCTTCGGCGTCAGGCTTTTTAGCCGGCTACAAAAAAACCGTGCAGGCCGAACTGGACGATTTCATCAAAACTACTTTGGAAAAAATAGGCGTGACCTATGGGCCTCCTGCCCAAACGCCGCCCGCGCCCAAAAATGGCGAAGAAACCTCCGAGCCGGCGATTAAATCAACCGTCTTGTACGGTTTCCCCGAAGAAGTAATCGAGGAACAATCGCAAAAAAATGACTTGATCGTGATGGGGACGACTGGCCGGGGCGGCGTGGCACGCAATCTTTTCGGGTCGGTGAGCACAGAAGTGTCGCACATCGCACACTGTCCGGTATTGTTCGTTCCGGCAGAAGCCACCTTCAACGGTTTCCATAACGTCCTGTACGCCAGCAACTTCGATTCACTGGATGCCCTGCGCATCAAGCAGGTTTTGACTTTTATTCAACGATTGGGCGCACGTATGCACTTCGTCCACGTTGGTCCGGCAGGGGAAGAAGGTTTGGAACTCGAACGGAAATTATTCGAAGTAAACTACGAACACGCAGGCGCCGAATACCCCTTCATTTTTAACAAAATGGTCGGCGACGACGTGATAGAACAACTCAACGACTACGCTTTTCAGCATCGGATTGACCTGATGGTATTCGTCACGCACCAGCGCAGTTTTTGGGAAACCCTGTTGCACAAAAGTATCACCCGAAAGGCAGTTTTGGGCGCGGGATTGCCCGTGCTTGTGATGCATTCGGACGACGACATGTTGAAGTAAAACCCTCGAATCTCAAGCTTGAGGTTTTTGTTCGCCCCGTCGGAATCGCTCAGGCGCCGGCGGGGTTTTTATTGCCCCAATTCCCGCACGAAGGTCCATCTTAAAAAATCGGGCATCGCTTCGGCCCAGGTTGCAGGCTCATGCCGCCCGCCTTCCATTTCTATGTAACGAATATTTTCACCTGAAAAACCTTTCATTTTTAATGTCCGAATCAGGTCGAGCGTATCGTCAATGGCGTCAATCACACCGTTTCCGTTGCGGTCGTCCTCTTCGTCGAGGGTACCGCACTGAAACCAAAATCGCTGATTTTTATCAAAATGAAGCGTTTTTTGGACAATATCGTGCAAAATGCGGTCGGCATCCGGGTCGGCGGGATTCACCGGCGACCAGCGCCACCAAAACGAGCCTGAAAAAACACCCACCGTGCCGAAAATCTGCGGATGCGCCCACGCCACGTCGAAAGCCGACAAGCCGCCCAGCGAAAACCCGGCAAACGCCGTCTCCTCCCGCAAGCCCGACAGCCGAAAACGCCGGTGCAGGTAAGGCAGCAATTCTTCGAAGATAAAATCCCGGTACATGCCCGCCTTGTCGCCGCGACCTTTATAGTCGGGCTGGCGCGCCGTGCCGTATTCGCGCATTCTTTCACCCGAAGCGTACACGCCGACTGCAATGAGGTGGGGAATTTGTTTCTGAGAATAAAGCCGTTCGAGGATGCGGGAAAAATCCATGCGCGGCAAATCCTGGCCGTCGTTGAACAAAACGAGCGGGTAGTATCGCGTTCTTGCCAAACGATAACCCGGCGGCAGGTAAACATCGAAATCTATTTCCCGGTCGAGCGCGGGCGAACGGACGTGACGAATCCGCCGCACATGGGGACTGCTGGAATGCAGTAGTTCGTAAAAAGTCTCGAAAGGCTTTTCCCAAAAATTCATATCACTTTACGGGGTTGTAGGTCAATCTTCTTCCCTTCCTCCAGCATCCGCTGAAAAGCGGCCTCGTATTCGTTCGGAATTTCGCCGTCCAGAATCGCCTCGCGCACGGCGGTTTTTATGATGCCCACTTCCCGTGACGGCTGAATGTCAAAAGTTTGCATGATGATTTCGCCCGTGATAGGCGGCTGCCAGAGGCGCATCCGGTCGGCTTCGCTCACTAAGGCCATGCGTTCTTTCAGGTATTCGTAGCCTTCGAGATAGCGTGCCATTTTGCGCGGGTTTTTGGTCGTGATATCCGACTCGCAGAGTTTCATCAGGTCGTCAATGTCCGGCCCGGCATCGAAAAGCAGGCGACGCACGGCGCTGTCGGTCACCTGTTCTTTCGTAAGCGAGATGGGGCGCAGGTGGAGGCGCACCATTTTTTGCACATAGTCCATCTCCGCGCCGAGGGGCAGGCGAAGGTTGCGGAAGATTTTGGGCACCATGTTCGCGCCCACCCATTCGTGGCCGTGAAAAGTCCAGCCTGTCTCTTTGTCGAAACGTTTGGTGGCGGGTTTGGCGATGTCGTGCAGCAAGGCCGACCAGCGCAGCCAGAGGTTGTTGCTGCGGCGGCAGAGGTTGTCGAGCACTTCGAGCGTATGGTAAAAATTATCCTTGTGGGCGCGACCGGCGCGGTCTTCCACACCTTGCAGGGCGGCGACTTCCGGCAAAATTATTTTTAACAAACCGCTGTCGAACAACAAGTTAAAGCCAATGGAAGGCTTGGGCGTGAGCAGGATTTTTTCCAACTCGGCGGCAATTCTTTCTTTGGAAATGATGTGAATCCGCGTACGATATTTGCAAATTCCCTCGAACGTATTTGGCTCGATGTGGAAGCCGAGTTGATTGGCGAAACGAATAGCCCGAAGCATCCGCAACGGGTCGTCAGAGAAAGTTTTACCGGGTTCGAGCGGGGTTTTGATGATTTTTTGTTCCAAATGTTCGAGTCCGCCGAAGGAATCGAGGATTTGCCCAAAAGTTTCTTCGTTCAGGCTCACAGCCAGCGCGTTGATGGTGAAATCGCGGCGATTCTGGTCGTCTTCGAGCGTACCTTCTTCCACGTCGGGTTTGCGGCTGTCGTCGCGGTAACTTTCGCGCCGCGCGCCCACAAACTCTATTTCCAGGCCTTCGTGCCGCAACATGGCTGTCCCGAAACGGCTGTAAAAAGCGACTTTGGGCCGGGGTGTCAACTTGGACGCAACCTGCTCAGCGAGTTTGATGCCGCTGCCAACGCACACAATATCAATGTCTTTTGTCGGGCGGCCCAGCAGTCGGTCGCGCACATAGCCGCCCACGACGTAGGCGGGCGCGCCGATTTCGCGGGCGCAGTGACCGACGAGTTCAAAGATTTTTCGTTCGTGAGGAAGGATGGAAAAAAGCATCGTTTCTGGTTGCTGGTTGGTAGGTTTCTGGTTCGCTCGCTATTAGATCAACAGAGCGCCGGGGTTTTCTTCCAGCATTTTTTTGTATCGCTTGACACATTCTTCAAACGAAAGATTTTCCCCGTTCACAAGTTGCCTAACGCTTGATTCAATTTTGTGGAAGTGCATGAGTTTCCCTACAAAATCTGACAATTCAAATTGTTCAGGCAAGCTTTCGATTACACGCAAGAGCGTTTCTTTTCTGTACATAAGCGAGGTTCTTTAATGAAATTTAGTTGCTCAAAAGTTCCCCAAAAAGATCGTACTCCTCAGCGCCCGTAATCCGAACTTGGGCAAAATCGCCGAGCCGGACGTAGTTGCCTTTGGCGGGCACAAGTACTTCATTGTCAACCTCCGGCGAATCGGCTTCCGTGCGCCCGACGAAATATTGACCTTCCTTGCGGTCGAAAATCGTTTTGAAAACCTGCCCGATTTTCGCCTGATTTTTGGCAAATGAAATCTCTTGCTGCACTTCCATCAAGCGGCCGGCGCGTTCCTCTTTCGTTTCGGGCAAAACGTCGTCCGGCAGTTCGTAGCCGCGCGTATTTTCTTCGTGCGAGTATTGAAAAACGCCGACGCGCTCGAATTGCTGCTTCTGCACAAAGTCCAAAAGTTGTTCAAAATCGTCCTCCGTTTCGCCGGGATGGCCCACGAGGAAAGTCGTGCGGAGCGCGATGCCGGGTACTTTTTCCCGAATTTTTTCCAACAAATCCTCCGTCTCGGAGCGAGTGATTTGGCGGCGCATCAGGTTCAGAACATTATCGCTGGCGTGTTGGAGCGGGATGTCGAGATAGTTACAAATTTCCGGGCGTTCGGCCATAACATCCAGAATTTCAAGGGGAAACTTCGACGGGTAAGCGTAGTGCAAGCGGATCCACTCGATACCTTCCACGTCGGCGAGCGCGTGAAGCAGGCGCGGCAGTTCGCGGGTTTTGTAAAGGTCGAGGCCGTAATAAGTGAGTTCCTGCGCGATGAGCAAAAGTTCTTTCACGCCGCGTTTTGCCAGATTTTTTGCCTCGAAAACCAACTCCTCGACGGGGCGGCTCACGTGTTTGCCGCGCATGAGCGGGATGGCGCAGAAGGAACAAGTCCGATTGCAGCCTTCCGAAATTTTCAGGTAGGCGTAGTGCGGCAATGTCGTGATTTGGCGCTCGCCGAGCAGTTCGTACTTGTAGTCAGCTTCGAGGCGGGCAAGCAGGGCGGGCATTTCCAAGGTGCCGAAAAATGCGTCCACTTCCGGGATTTCCGTTTCGAGGTCGTCCTTGTAGCGTTGCGAAAGGCAGCCGGTGACGTAGAGTTTTTCGATGCCGCCCGATTTTTTGATATCGGCATATTCCAAAATCGTGTCAATGCTCTCCTGTTTCGCCACGTCGATGAAGCCGCAAGTATTGACAATCACCACGTTAGCATCCAATTCCGGTGCGTCGTGCGTCACCTCGAAGTCGTTGCCACGCAATTGGGTAATCAGGTTTTCGCTGTCCACTAAGTTTTTGGAACAGCCGAGCGTGACGACGTTGATTTTATCTTTTCGAAAAGTCTTGGTTCTCATAATGAAGCCGCAAAAGTAGGGGATTGTCGTCATTAAGGTCATTAGGTGTCATTAAAGTCATTAAAACTGGGTCATTGTTAGTTCGAGAAATGACAAGTTAATGACTTCCAATGACCTTTTTCAATGACTCCTCATGACGCAATGACGTTTTTTCTACCTTTGCCGCCCTCATTTCTCAACAGGATGAATTTTCATTTTTGACAGGATAAACATGGTTTACAGGATTTTACCTCTAAACAGGTCTTATATCTTGTAAATCATGTTTATCCTGTCAAAACCTGACTTGTCAAAACACAAATCGAACTTAATCGAAAATCGGCTTCATGACTCAATCCGAACTCCTCGACCGCCTCGAATCAGACCTGAAAAAACTGATGGAGACTGTCCGCGCCCAAATCGCCATGCTTCCGCCGGAGGCCTTGCAAGTCCGCCCCGGCGAAGGGCGCTGGAATGCGCTCGAATGTTTCGCTCACCTCAACGCGCATTTCGACTATTTCCTGCCGCGCATCGAACTGGCAATGCACAAAGCCAAAGCCCGCTCCTGGGCGCCCGATGTGGAGCGAAAATCTAACTGGCAAGGCCGGATGTCCATCAAAGCCGCGGACCCGTTGAACATGGGAAAAGTTCGAAAAAAAAGCCCTAAACGCATCAATCCCAAGTACTTGCAAGTTCGCTCTACCGAAGTCAAAGCCTTTCTCATCAACGCTGAGATGCTCTTGCGACTCCTTCAGCAAGCCCGCGAAGTGGATTTGAACAAAGCCAAAATCGCCCATTTTCGTTGGCCGCATTTCAACTTTTTTCTCGGCGATTTACTCGAATACATCGTGCTGCACGCCCAGCGCCACACCCTCCAGGCCCAAGCCGCCGCGCCGAAATTTTGACAGTCCGCCTAGCCAGTCGGACAGGGATTAACAGGATTTGCAGGATTTTTTTACAAATTCTCTTCAAATTCCTCAAACCCTTCAAACCACCTCAAACCTTTCAAATATCCGTTTTACATTTGCCCCTGCGACGGTGCCTTTGCCGCCATCCGGCTGTAAAGGATAATAGGGAATCCGGTGAAAATCCGGGACAGTCCCCGCTGCTGTAAGTTTCGAGGTCATTTTCGTCATTGAAGTCATTACGTCATTCAAGCGTGAATTTGACCTGAAAGTTTTGAGCAAACGGCCACTGAATTGTTAAGGCCATTAGAGTCATTAAAGTCATTTTACACTAAACAAGTAAATGACCTTAATTTACCCCTAATGACTTTTCTCCTTCGGGAAGGCGCTCAAACTGAAACGAGTCAGAAGACCTGCCGCCGCAACATACACTTCGGGCTTTCGGAGGAAAAGCCGGGAAGAAACGAACTGGAGGCACGGCGTCGTCCAGACTTTCCATGTTTTTGAAACATGGAAAGTCTAAAGTCATCCTCCACGTTCCATTCTGCCCGTTTCTCCGCCGCAAGTCTTCATTTCAAAAACGGGCAGCGTGCGTCGAATCACTTTTTTCCTCTGCTTCTTTTGGCTGAATATCACCGGTTTGTGCGCACAAAACGACACTTTGCGCACGTTGCCGCCGACAGAAATCGTCGCGTCGCAACTTCGGAACCAGCCACTCGGCGCTCAATCTTCTACACTCGACAGCACCCAACTTAGCCTGCACCAGACGGAAAATCTGGCGGATTTGCTCTCGAAAAGAAGCGGGATTTATGTGAAAAGTTACGGTTTGGGAAGCCTCGCCACCACCGCTACGCGCGGCAGCAACGCAAGCCAAACCGCCGTCGTCTGGAACGGTTTTCCGCTGCAAAGCCCGATGTTGGGGCAACTCGATTTCGCGCTGCTGCCGACAATTTTTGTGGATGAAATGACCTTGCAATACGGCGGCAACAGCGCGGGCTGGGGCAGCGGCGCTATCGGCGGAGCGGCTTTGTTGGATAATAAAACACAGTTTTTCAACGGTTTATCTGCAAAATTGAATCTCGCGGCGGGCAGTTTTGGCTGGCAACATTACGCGGCGGCAGTTCGCTATGGCAACGGCCGATTCGCCGGTTCCACCCGCCTGTTTTTTGAAAAAGCGGAAAACGATTTTCCTTTTCAAATTCACCCCGACCTGCCGGAGAAAAAACAGGAACACGCCGCTTTGCAGCAGCAGGGCATTTTGCAGGAATTATTTTGGCAAATAAAACCCGGACAAGAACTCGCGTTCCGCGCCTGGCTGCAAAATACTGACCGCGAAATCCCGCCGACCCTCGTGCAAACCCGCAGTGCAGCGACTCAAGCCGACGAGTTTTTGCGAACAAGTTTGCACTGGAAACGAGCCGGGAAGACTTTGGCTTTGCAAGCCCGCGCCGCCTTTTTTTCCGAAAAAATAGACTACCGCGACGAACTCATCGGGCTGAAATCGCTCACAAAATTCCACACCTGGATGGGCGAAGCCGAAGCGACCTGGTTTTTGGGTCAAAAATTCCGCCTGCAAAGTTCGCTTTTACAAACCTACAATTGGGCTGATGCACCTGCCTACGAAAATCTGCCGGAGCAATCGCGCACGGCTTTGTTCGCTGCCATCCGCCGGGAAGGCAAACGCTGGCGAGCGCAACTCGACAGCAGACTCGAACTGGCCGACGGCGAATTCGTGCCGTTCACACCGGGCTTGAGCGCGGAGGCAGATGTTTTTAATTGGTTGAAAACCAAAGGAAAAGTCGCTCGAAATTATCGCCTACCGACTTTCAACGACCGATTCTGGCGACCGGGTGGCAATCCTGACCTTTTGCCGGAAAGCGGCTGGAGCCAGGATTTGGGCCTGGTTTTTCATGGGAAGAAGGAGCGGTTTTGCTGGGAATATGCCGTCACCGGCTACCATCGCCGCATCGAAAACTGGATTCTTTGGGCGCAGAAAGAGGGGCAAATTTTCTTTTCGCCGCAAAACATCGCTGAAGTCTGGAGCCGGGGTCTGGAGCAGCGCCTCGACCTGAATTTTCATTTTTCCTTTGGTGAAATCGCTCTTTCCGGCGGCTACGATTTCAGCCGTTCGACCAACGAGAGAGCCATCAAAAGCCCCAAGATCGAAGCGGGTTCGCAACTTTTTTACACGCCGGAACACCGGGTTTTCAGCGAAATCACTTTTCGCAGCAAAGGTTTTCAAATCACAGGTTTTCAACAGTTTACAAGCGAAGTCGCGGGCTTGAACGAGCCTGTTCCGGCGTTCACGGTCGGCAGTTTGCGGGTGCAGTATGGGCGTGCGTTCGGCCAATGGGGCGGGACGGTTTTTCTGCAAATCGAAAATCTCTGGGACGCGGATTACTTGGTCATCGAGCGGCGGCCCATGCCTGGCAGGTATTTCCGGGTAGGGCTGAGCGCGGGGTTCTCGAGGCTAAAAACATAATTCACCGGGTGACTTCGAGTCCCCCGGTGAATCCCGATAAAACAATCTTTCAACATAAAATTCAAACAAATGCAACGATTGACTACCCTCGTTTTCGCCATCCTTTTCACCCAAAACCTGCTCGCACAAACGGTCGCGGATTTTGAAAACTTCAATTTGCCGCCCAATACATTCCTCAACGACGCGGGCGCGACGGGCGAATTTTCCGCCGGAAACATCTCATTGCCAAACAATTACAACGCTGCCTGGATGAGTTGGGACGGCTGGGCGATTTCCAATCGGACGGACAACACGACCCCGGGATTTCTCAACGAATCGAGCGCCATCGCGGGCGGCGGAGCGGAAGGTTCGGCGACTTACGCTGTAAGTTACGTCCTCAGCGCTTCCATTTTGCGGTTAGAAAACCGGGGCACGGTGAACGGCCTCTTCGTCACGAACAATACCTACGCCTGGTTCAGCATGAAGGATGGCGACGCTTTTGCCAAAAAATTCGGCGGCATCACCGGCAACGACCCCGATTTTTTCCTGCTGACGGTGAAAAAATATCTCGACGGCCAACTCGGCGCCGACAGCGTCAATTTTTATCTGGCCGACTACCGCTTCGCCAACAACGCGCAGGACTACATCGTGGACGACTGGACCTGGCTCGACCTGAGTTCGCTGGGCAACGCGGACAGCCTGCGGTTCACGCTTTCGTCGAGCGACGTGGGGGCTTTCGGCATGAACACGCCCGCTTATTTTTGTGTGGATAATGTGACGACGACGGATTTGGTTTCTTCCAAAAACTCGCTCGCTTTTGATTTGCCAATGGAGGTTTTTCCCAACCCGGCTACCGACTTTTTGAGTGTTCGACTGCCGCAAGAAAACGAGGCTTCTTTCGCGCAAATCTTTGATTTACAGGGAAAAGTTGTTTTTGAAAAAACAATTTCCGGCGTTCAAAACGGCCTCGACGTTCGCTCGTTGCCACCCGGAATTTACCTGCTACGGGTGCAGCAAGGGGGCAAAATTGGGTTAGGAAAGTTTGTGAAAGAATAGGGTTAACGGGATTCGGGTTGACGGGTTTCGGGTTTGCGTACATTTGCCCCGTCAACCTGTTAACCCGAAATCCGTCAATCCTCACAATGTACATCCTGCTCATCTCTATTGTCATTGGCCTGTTCGTAGCCATGCTTTTTGTCAACCTGTACTTCCGCGCCAAAGTGCTGAAGTCGTACGGCGTGCTCGTACGCAACAAGGTCGAATTCGGCGCGGCGCACATTTTCAACCGGCAAAAATTGGAGGAAGAAATCCTGCCAAAATACCCGCAATTCCGTACCGAAATCGAGTCGTTCATCCGCCACATGCGGTATTCCATCAAAATGGCGACGGTGCTGATTGCACTGATTACGGCGTTCGGGGCGGTGTTGATGTATTTTCGGTAGTAATGAGAGATGAGTTAGGAGTTAAGTGTCATAAAAGCGATAACTCATCCCTCATAACTTATCACTTCCTGCTACTTTTGTCACTTGATGAAATGAAAACATGAGCGCCGAAATACAATCCACCCGAATTTTTATCGCCTATTCGAGCAAGGATTTGGAGTTTCAAAGAGAACTCAAAAATCACTTGGAACCGCTTGTCCGCAACAAGCGGATAGTGGTCATGGACAATTACGCCATCAATCCGGGCGACAACTGGGATGAAAAAATAGGCCAAATGTTGGAGCGATCCGACATCGTATTGCTCCTTTTGAGTGCCGACGCGCTCGCTTCTCCACATTTTTTCCGGGAGGCAAGAATCGCCATCGAACAGCGTCGCCGGGGCCGCACCGACATTATTCCCGTCAAATTACGTCCTTGCGATTTGGACGACGAGCCGCTTTTGCAGGAACTTGACCTGCTCGAAATGCTACCAGAAAAAGACGTGCCTGTGGTAAAATGGCAGCACCGCGACGAGGCTTACGTGTCTATTCTTAAAGGATTAAAAAAAGTCCTTCGAGAGCGTGAAGAAGCCTCCCTTACCCGCGAACAACGCGTCCAACAAGAGGCCGATGAAGCAACCGCCCGTAAAAAAAAGGAAGAAGAGCGCCGCGCCAGAGAGGAAGCCAAACGCTTGAAAAAAGACCAGGGAGGCAAAAATAGAGCTGAAGCAGAGCGATTTTTCAATTTAGGATATGCTGCAAGCGATTTCAACGAAAAAATAAAACACTACTCGAAAGCCATCGAACTCAACCCCGACTATACCAATGCCTACAACAACCGAGGTCTTGCAAAAAATAATTTAGGTCAACATGCCGAAGCAATAAAGGATTACGACCAGGCTATTCGACTTAATCCCGATTATGCCTTGGTCTACTATAACCGAGGCGATGCGAAAAGGAGTGCAGGCCAAAATGCCGAAGCCATCAAAGACTACGACCAGGCTATACGGATCAATCCCGATGATGCCGATGCCTACATTAACCGAGGTCTTGTAAAATACAATTTAGGCCAATATGCCGAAGCCATTAAAGACTACGACCACGCCATTCAGCTCGACCCCGATGATGCTATTGCCTACCACAACCGAGGCATTGCAAAAAATGATTTAGGCCAATATGCCGAAGCAGTAAAAGACTGCAACCAAGCTATTCGGCTCAAGCCCGATTATGTCAAAGCCTACATTAACCGAGGCGTCGCAAAAAGGGGTTTAGGCCAGCATGCTGAAGCCATAAAAGATTATGACCAAGCCATTCGGCTTGACCCCAATTATGCCTTGATTTACTACAACCGGGGCAATGCAAAAAGGGATTTATATCAAAATGCCGAAGCAATAAAAGACTACGACCACGCCATTCGGCTTAATCCCGACTATGCCGATGCCTACAATAACCGAGGCGTTGCAAAGCAAAATCTGGGTTTACGTGAAGAGGCCAAGAAAGACTATCAAAAGGCCTTCAGCATTGACCCAAACTTGGAAATTGCAAAAAACAACCTGAAGAAATTAGGATAAAAACGAACTGAACACCTCCCTGCTGTTGTCAAAGCAGGGCAACCAAGCCTGAAAATCAAATACACCCGGTCACACGTACGAGGTATGTCGTCAGCTAAAAGGCGCGACGACAAAAAATGATGGCGCAAACACCCTGCCGCCCTTTTTGCCGTTGTTGGCGTCCCGCCAACAACAAACGGCGGAGTGAGTGGCCAAACTTGAAACTCAAATAGGCTTGGCCTCACACGCGAATCCGTCTGATCGTAGTGCTCGCTTGTAGGAGCGACGGATCCGCCATGAGGCGGATGACAAAAAAAAGCCTTTCCCTACCTTCGCCCCACAAAACTCACTCATTCGCACATTCACTCCATGAAAATAGCCCTCCTCGGCGCCGGCCACCTCGGCAAAATCCACCTGAAATGTATCCTCGCCACCGGGTGCTGGGAACTCGCGGGATTCTACGACCCCGACGACAAAAACGCCGCTTCCGCCATCGCCCAATACGGCGCGAAACGCTACCAGTCTTTGGACAAACTCTTGGCCGACTGCGACGCAGTGGACATCGTGACGCCAACGCCAACGCACTACAAACTCGCCGCTAAAGCCATGCGCGCGGGCAAACACGTTTTCATCGAAAAACCCGTCACGGAGACCGTCGCGGAAGGCAGGAAACTGCTGCAACTCGCTGAACAACAAGGCGTAAAAGTCCAGGTCGGCCACGTCGAGCGGTTCAATCCCGCCTTCCTCGGCATCAAGGACATGGTGCTCAATCCCATGTTCATCGAGAGCCACCGACTGGCGGCATTTCAGCCGCGCGGCACGGAAGTATCGGTCATCCTCGACCTGATGATTCACGACCTCGACCTCGTGCTGCATCTCGTGAAATCGCCCGTCGCGAAAGTCAGCGCGAGCGGCGTGGCCGTGCTCAGCCACACGCCCGACATCGCCAACGTGCGCCTCGAATTTGCCAACGGCGCAGTGGCGAACCTCACCGCCAGCCGCATTTCGATGAAGCAAATGCGGAAAATGCGCCTTTTCCAGCCCGACCATTACCTGAGCCTCGACTTTTTGGAAAAAAACGCCCAAATCGTCCGCCTTTACGCGCAGGACGCACACGATCTCCCGCCACAGGAACAACTCATGGAATTCGAGACCAACACGGGCAAAAAATGGCTGCAACTTTCCATGCCCGACACCCCGCCCGTGAACGCGATTCAGCGCGAACTGGAGACTTTTTATGAGGCGATTGCAAACGACACCGAACCAGTCGTGACCCTGCGCGACGGTTTCCAGGCATTAAAAGTGGCGCACCAGATTTTGAAAGAAATAGAAGCGCGCCGCGCGAAAGCAGGCTGATTTTTGGGAAAAACAATTTCCGCAAACGCCTGTTTCAAGCCGCATTATGTCGAAAATCTGGAAGCAACCTGCCACCCTCGAAGGACTTAACATCCTGAATGACAACACGATGGCCGAAGCGCTGGGCATCGTCTTCACTGAAATTGGCGACGATTACCTCGTGGCGACGATGCCTGTGAGTGCAAAAACGGTGCAGCCGTTCCGTATTTTGCATGGCGGGGCGAACGTCGCTTTGGCCGAAACGCTCGGCAGCGTAGCCAGCACGCTTTGCCTCGATGATTTGAGCGCTCATACCTCGGTGGGTCTTGAAATCAACGCCAATCACCTGAAAAGTGTCCGCGAGGGCGGTTTTGTAACCGGCGTGTGCCGTCCTGTTCGTGTCGGGCGGCAGGTACACGTTTGGCAAATCGAAATCCGCGACGAAAAAGGAGAACTGTCGTGCATTAGCCGACTTACGGTAGCGATTGTGGCGCGGCGCTGACGCGAGACGTCGCGGCGCGCATTACATTTGCTGCCGTTTTAAATTTTGGGCATTTCCCCGAAGTTTATTTTTCAATCCTGACCTTATCCATTATTACTCTGCTCACGGCTGCATAGCCTTAATTCCTTCATTTTCAATGAAAAATTTCTTGAGAATTCTCTCGTGGTCAATGTTCCTGTTGGCCGCATTCCCTGTTTTTGGCCAAAATTTTAATCTGCAACTTCGCTCTTCGCTGGAATATCCGGGCCAAACGCTGGCCAATATTTGCGGCTACACCCAGGGCGGTCGCGAATACGCGTTGTTGGGCGCTTCCAATGGCATGGTCATCGTGGACATCACGAACCCGTCCAACCCTGTCAACATCGTTCAAATTCCCGGTCCGGAGGGCACGCCGAACTTTTCGAGCCTCTGGAAAGAAATTAAAGTTTACCAAAATTACGCCTACCTCACGACGGAAGCAGGCGGCGGCTTGCAAATCATTGACCTGAGCAACCTGCCCAGCCCGAACCTGAATTATCATTCCTACACGGGCGATGGCGCCATCGCCGGACAACTCGACGATATTCACGCACTGCACATTGATACCAAAAAAGGCTTCGTTTACCTCTATGGCGGCAACCTTTTGGGCGGCGCAGCAAAGGTGCTGGATTTGAACACCGACCCTTACAACCCCACCTATGCTGGAACATTCGACGCGCTCGGCTACATCCACGACGGTTTTGCTGAAAACGACACCTTGTATGCCTGCCATATTTACAGCGGTTTGCTTTCCATCGTTGACATGAGCGACAAGCAGAATCCTGTGCTGCTCGGCACGGTACAAACGCCCGGCAAATTCACCCACAACTCCTGGCTCACCGACGATCATAAACACATCCTGACAACAGATGAAGCAACGCCTTCCTTCGTGACGGCCTATGACATCAGCGACCCGGAGAATATCCAGGAACTGGACCGCTTTTCGACCAACGACGGCAACGGCTCCATTGGGCACAACACGCACGTGCTCAACGACTGGGCTGTGACATCCTGGTACACAGATGGCGTGGCTATCGTGGACGCACACCGCCCGGAGAACCTGGTTATCACCGCTTTGTACGATACGTGGGACGGCACAGGCCCTGATTTTGACGGTTGCTGGGGGGTGTTCCCGTTTTTCCCTTCGGGCACTGTGGTAGCGTCGAACATTCCGTTTCAAGGTGGAAATGGAAAATTATTTGTCCTGACGCCTGCCTACGTCCGCGCTTGTTACCTGGAAGGCCTCGTGAAAAATGGCTGTACCGGACTCCCGATGAGCGGCGCGACCATCGAAGTAAACAGCGGCAATCAGTGGGTGAATACCACCACGGGGAACAACGGCCAGTTCAAAACCGGGCAGACCGAAACCGGCAATTATGTCGTGACTGTCAGTAAACCAGGATTTCAGTCTCAAACATTCAATGTAAACTTTGTGCCCGGAGAAGTGATTGAACTCGATGTGACGCTCGAATTGGAAAATGCGCTTAACATCGTCGGCACAGTCGTGGATGCGGCTACACAAACGCCTTTGCCCAATGCGCCGGTGGTTCTTTCAAGCGACGGCGTTTTATATAATTTGCAAACGAACGCCAGCGGCCAATTCACGCTTGATTGCGTGCCGAGCGGCAACTACACTGCCATTACGAATGCCTGGGGTTATCTGCCGGGCTCCGTCAATTTTAACGAAAACGGCGATATAAAAATCGAACTCGAAAAAGGATATTACGACGATTTTGCCTTTAACCTCGGCTGGACAACTTCTTCCAATGGCGCGAGCACGGGATTTTGGGAACGCGGCGAACCGAAAGGTACCTCTTCGCAAGATGAGTTCGTCAACCCTGAATTCGATATTGCCGATGATACCGGAGAACAATGTTTTGTAACCGGCAACAGTGGCACTGACATTGCCAACGACGACGTGGACGGCGGCTCGGTGACACTCACGACACCCAGCATGAAACTGGCGGGGCACAGCGATGCCGTGTTGACTTTCTGGTATTGGTTTTACAACGGCGGTGGCCAGGGTACGCCACCAAACGACAAACTGGAAGTACGCGTAACCAATGGAAATCAGACAGTTACGGTATTCACGGAAAATACTTCGGCAAGCGATTGGCGTTTTTCAGACGAAATTCACCTGAAAGATTATATCGCTTTTACTGACAACATGCAGGTACAATTTGTAACCGCCGACGACCAACCGGGGCATCTTGTAGAGGCTGCGATAGACGTGTTCAGGGTCGTACCGGGCGCTGTTTTGAGCACACCTGACATTGACGCTTCGGCATTGCTTCAGGTAATGCCCAACCCCTCTGCCACTGATTTTGCCATCCGGTATGACTGGCCGACGGCACAAAACCTGACGCTTGAGGTACGCAACGCGCTTGGTCAACTGGTACACACGCAGCAGTTAGGCGCAAATACAGGTACTGCCATTTGCGGAAATAATTGGCCAACAGGCGTGTACGTCGCCACCCTGCGGGACAACGAACGCCAAAGTATCCCTGTGCGATTGGTGAAACAGTAAGTTTTTGGGGTTCATCAACAAAAAAATCCGTCCGGGACGCAGTACGCAACTCGGACGGATTTTCTTCTTTAAAAGAAAAATTCTGCTCAACCACCCACGTAGTTGTGTGGCGTCAGTTGCTTCAATTCCTCTTTCACTTCATCGCTAACTTCCAGGTTATCAATAAATTCGTGTAAAATTTCCCGTGTCACGAGCGAGCGGCCCCGTGTCAGGGCCTTTAATGCCTCGTAGGGTTGCGGATAACCTTCGCGCCGCAAAATGACCTGAATTCCTTCGGCCACCACCATCCAGTTATCTTCGAGGTCATCATAGAGTTGGCCTTCGTTGAGCATGAGTTTTCCCAAACCTCTCAGGATGGATTTGAACGCAACGAGTGTGTGCCCCATCGGTACGCCGATATTTCTCAACACGGTAGAGTCAGTCAGGTCACGTTGCAAACGGCTAATTGGAAGTTTTTCAGCAAGGTGTTGAAAAATAGCATTTGCCAGCCCCAGGTTCCCCTCGGCATTTTCAAAATCAATCGGGTTCACCTTGTGTGGCATCGCCGACGAACCCACTTCGCCTGCCACTGTTTTTTGTCGGAAATATTCCATCGAAACATAGGTCCATACATCCCGGCAAAAGTCAATCAGAATCGTGTTGATACGGCTAAGTGCCTGACATTGAGCGGCGAAACAGTCGTAGTGTTCAATTTGAGTAGTCCATTTGGAGCGTTCCAGGCCAAGAAACTCGAGGACAAAATCGTCGCCGAATTGCTGCCAGTTATAGTCGGGATAAGCCGCATAGTGCGCGTTGAAATTCCCGGTTGCCCCTCCAAATTTCGCTTTATGCGGGATTTGTTTCAACAAATTAAGTTGCACGTCGAGCCGCTCCACAAATACCCGAAATTCCTTGCCAAGCAAGGTAGGAGAAGCAGGCTGCCCATGTGTGCGAGCAAGCATCGGTACCCGCGCCCAATCCTGCGCCAACTGTTCGAGTTGGTCGCGCAGACGCTGAAAAAGCGGATAGTAAACCTCCTGGAGAGCATTTTTGAAAAGCAGCGGCGTAGCGGTATTGTTAATATCCTGGGAGGTGAGGCCGAAGTGGACAAATTCGCGCAGATGGCCAAGTTCGAGCGCGTCGAAACGTTCTTTTAAAAAATATTCAACGGCTTTGACGTCATGGTTGGTAGTTCGCTCCAGCGTTTTGATTTGTTCAGCGTCTGCAAGGCTAAAATTTTCAAAAATACCGTTGAGGTCATCAATTTTGGAATCCTCAAAACTCATCAACTGCGGCAGCCCATACTGGCACAACGCGATAAAATATTGAATTTCAACAAAAACGCGGTAACGAATCAGGGCGTATTCGCTGAAATAATTGGCAAGTTCCTTCGTATGTGCGGCATAACGGCCGTCTATGGGAGAAATGGCAGTAAGCATAATTGCCGCGAAATTCTGCTTTTTTACAAAAATATCCGCCTGGAAGGTAAAATACATCGCACAGCAAGTTTGCGTTAACGAGCAGTTTGGAAGTAACCTTCAGGTTTTGACTTACTTTTGCGGAGCAAAATTGGATACACAATGAAACAAATTTTCAGTCTCACCGTACTCGTGCTAATACTCGTCGGTTGTTCTGACGGTAGCAAAAAGCAAATCGAAGCCCTCAAAAAAGAAACTATGGACATCCACGACGAGGCCATGAAAGACCTCGCCGAAATGAATCGAACAAGCCGTAAACTCAAAGAATTTCTGACAGTGGCAACGATGACGCCTGAGCAGTCCCAACAATTCACGTCGGTATTGGCAGATATAGAAAAAGCCGATGACGAAATGACTACGTGGATGAGCGCATACGAAGATCCGAAGGGTATGTCTTCAGCCGAAGCAGTCCATTACCTGCAAGAGCAGAAACAAAAAATAGAAAAGAACCGGGATGACATTCGTGCTGCCCTCGAAGCAGGGAAAAAACTACTGCCACAAACAGGGCAGTAATTTTTCAGAAGAATAAACTTTGCTGTGACAGATTCGGCACTTTGGCTACCTTTGCCGCACGAATGAGATTTCTCTCATATTTCGTAGTTTTCATAAACTTTGGAGAGGTGCCAGAGCGGTTTAATGGAGCGGTCTTGAAAACCGTCGTGGGTTACACCACCGGGGGTTCGAATCCCTCCCTCTCCGCCGATAGAAGCGAGCGCCCATCCGCTGCGAGGCGGTATGGGCTTTATGTTTTTTCGGGTCCAGGCCAGGAAAAAGGGGGGATGAGGGAGCGGGCCTAAGGACAACAAAAAA
>Ga0209172_10002828_pt1 | contig 28901 bp, 26 predicted proteins | sample LarsenN4metaG_FD_184113 | JGI IMG/M metagenome (GOLD analysis project Ga0209172, IMG submission 184113) | Hot spring sediment bacterial and archeal communities from British Columbia, Canada, to study Microbial Dark Matter (Phase II) - Larsen... ... | reverse complement strand
TCTCGTCGCCTGCATGAGAAAACTGCTGACCATCTTAAATGCCATGCTGAAAACCCATCAGAAGTGGAATCCGGCAATGGTCAGCTCATCAATTTAATTGACAGAGAACACAGTTGCTCTGTGGTTGATGCTTATTGCCGCGACTACTGTGTACGGGTGCCTATCTTACCACCAAAATCTTTCGTTACAACTGCTATTTACACCTGCCGGCGTTCCCGCCGCCCCGCCAGGAGCATGCCGTTCCCCACGGTGAAGAGGAGGGCGCCGGCCAGGGCCCAGCCGGCCCCCGGCTCCCGGTGAATCTCCACAAAGGCAGTGGGGACCGGGAACGGCTCCGCATGCTTGAGGTAGATGCCGAGACCACCGTGGAACAGGGGCTCGTTGGGCCTCACCGTTACCACCCTGGCCGCCCCCCCTCCGCCACCCGCACCCGGGCCCGGTAGTCGAGGGGCATCCCCCGGGGACCGGTCTCCACCTCGATGGCCTCCACCACCACGGAGCCGCCGCCGGAAAAGCGGAGGTCAGACCCCTCGTAGAGCTGCATCCCCTGCTTCGCCCCCCCCTTGGCGCTCAGCAGGTGGGCCAGGACGATCAGGAGAAACCCCGCGTGCATGAGCTGGGGCGCCAGAAGGGAGATGAGCCCGCTCTTTCCATAGCGCTTGCGGATCGCCTCGACGCTGCACAGAAGCGTGTTCAGCACCAGGAGGGCCAGGAGAACGAGGGTTCCCCAGAGCCACCAGGAGACGGAGACCGGCGCCGCGCCAAGCCAGGCGAAGAGGGGCATCTCGTTGAGGGATGCGGCATCCTCCCCGCCGAAGGAGCCCGCCGCCAGCAGAACCATGACCCCCCCCATGAGCCAGAGGCCCAGGGAGAGGGAGGCGAAGGCTTCGTAGATTCTCTTCATCATGGTAACAACCTGCCGCACCTCAAGGAAATTTTTAAAAGCAAAAAACGGGCCAGCCGCCCTGGCGGAAATCAGAAACTGTGGGAGCTCTTCATCAGGATGCTCACCCCCAGGTAGGTGAAGAGCATGACCCCGAAGCCGATGATGCCGCTCCAGGCCAGGGTCCTGTCCCCCCCCGTCCCCCGGAGCCGCAGGTGGAGCCAGAAGCTGTAGTAGATCCAGAGGATGGAGGTCCAGAGCTCCTTCGGGGTCCAGAGCCAGTAGGTCCCCCAGGCGAAGTAGCCCCAGATCCCCCCGGACACCATGGAGCCGGAGAAAAAGGTGTACCCCACCAGGGCCGCCCGGTACTGGAGATCCAGGAGCCGCCGCTCCCCCCCGGCCAGGAAGAGGCCGCCGAGGACCGCTCCGAGGGCGAAGAGGGCGTAGGCAAAGAAGGCCAGGGCCACGTGGAGCTCGAACCAGAGGGTGCGGAGAATGGGAGGAAGCGGCATGGCATGGGCGGGGAACAAGAGCGCCGCAAGCCCGAAGAGGGCCGCCGCACCCCCCGTCCCCCAGGAGAAGGGGGCCGATTCCCGCAGCGCCGGCGACAGGAGGAACGGCAGCGCCATGAGACCGATGGAGACGGAAAAGAAGACCAGGGTGTCGTGGGGCCCCACCAAGGGGAGCCGCCCCAACTCCACCCCCCGCACGGCCAGGTAGGCGGCGCCGGCCGCGAATCCGGCCGCGAAGAAGGGACGGCGGAACGCGCCGAAGAGGTACAATCCCGCGGATAGTACAAGGAGCCATTTCATGGGTATCGGTCATAGCACATTCGCGGGAGCAAGAAAAGCGATGGGACGGGAAATCCCCGCGGAACCGGCATCGGCCGGGGAACACCGGCGCCGGCCGCCGCTGAAAGGGGTGGTCAAGGAGGGGCCGTTCTGGTATAACCGGGGCATTCAAGCGGAATCGAAGCACGACCCCGCTCCCGCAAGACAATCGGTTCAGGAGGAAACGATGAAACGGTTCGTACAGTTGCTTATCCTCGCGGCCCTGGCCCTTGCCGCCGTCGGCTGCGCCCACGACCCCTTCAACATCCCGCGGGAAGACTACGAGCAGCGGGTCAAGGTCCTTGGCGTCGCCCCCATCTTCATGGACGCCGACTCCGACATCCGGCACCCGGAAAAGGACACCCTCGTCACCCTGGTGCGGGAGTACAACCGGAAGAACGAGAAGGAGCTGGCCGAGATGATCAAGGAGACCGGAGCCTACTTCTCGGTCCGCTTCCTGGATGCGGCGGCCCCCGACGAGCTCTACCGCACGCTCCTCTACCGGACCGAGCGGCGCGACGACGCCGCCGTGGTCTACAACAAGCAGTTCTTCAAGCCCGAGGAGATCAGGACCCTGGTCACCCAGAACGGCGTCGACGCGGTGCTCCTGGTGACGGTGAGCGGCCTCACCATGCGGGACCGGATCTTCTCCAGCAACATCGTCAAGTACCTGGATGCCGACTACAACGTTCTCACGGTTTCCGCGCAGGTCCTGGACGCCGGCGGCGCCACCCTCTGGGAGTACCCCAACTTCCGGGCCGGCGGTCCTTCCACGCCGGTTCTGGCCCAGCTCCAGTACCCCGACTTCGACGAGGCCGCCGCCAACCTGGACGACCGGGTCGACGTGAAGTTCAAGACCATCCCCGGCCTCACCCGCTACCTGGGCAAGAAGGAGAACGACCTCTTCTTCCGGGAGCGGAAGACCACGGCTCCCTACTACCGTATCTTCAGCGACATGGCGGGACTCCTGAAGCCCCCCATCAGGCTCTTCGGCGAGGAGAAGAAGGGGGGTACCCAGCCGGCACCGACACCCTACAAGCCCCCATACCAACCCGCACCGGCGCCCCAAGCAGCTCCGCCCCTCCAGGCCGCTCCCGCGCCGGTCCCGGCCGCGCAGCCGGTTCCGGCGCCCCAGCCGGAGACGGTGATTGTGCCGGAGCCGACGACGATCCGCGAAGTTCCGGTGCAGTAGCAGCAGCCGGCCGGCCGGCACCAGCGGCACGAAGCCCGAGCCCCACCAGGCCCGGGCTTTTTGCTGCCTGTTGCTCAACGGCGATCCTGGTTTAAACTACAGAAGACAGTCATCCGATCTCCACACCCAAAAGGGAGCCCCCATGAGACACCGCGAATTCACCCCGAGAAGAGTCTACGTCGCCGCCTCCTACATGGCCCCGGTGGGGCGCTACGACGGCCGGCACCGGGAAAAGCTCTCCTTCCTGGACCTGGCCGAAAAGGCCAAGGCGGTATTCGACGGCTCCCCGGTGAAGCCCCGCGCCATCGAGGCGGTGGTGGTGGGCTCCCAGAGCCCCGTGGCCTTCTCCGGCGTGGACAACACCGCCGCCAAGATCGCCGGGGTCGTGGGGGTCTCGGGGGCCAAGTCGGTCCTCATCGACACCGCCTCCTCCTCGGGGGCCTCGGCCTTCGAGAACGCCTACCTCCAGATCGCCTCGGGCCGCTGCGACCACGTGCTGGCCATCGGCATCCAGAAGATGAGCGACGCCCCCACCGCCGAGGCGACCCGCATCGTGGCCGGGGTCATCGACAAGGACGAGGCGGAGTTCGGCCTCAGCATGCCCGCCTGCGGGGCCCTGGTGGCCCGGGCCCTCATGGAGCGGCACGGCCTCTCCATCGACGAGTGGACCGCCTTCTCGGCGCTGCTCACCCAGCGGGCCCACCGCTACGCCGCCCGCAATCCCGACGCCCACCTGAACATGGAAATCCCCCTGGAGGAGTACTACCGCCAGATCGTCAACGGCAAGAACTACCGCTACTGGTGGCCCCTGCGCTACCACGACTTCTGCCCCATGTCCGACGGCGTGGCCGCCGTGATCCTCACCGCCGATCCCCAGGAGGTGCTGGTGAGCGGCCTCGGGAGCGCCACCGACATCCCCACCATCGCCGACCGCCCCTCATTCCACTCCTTCCCCGCCACCGTGGCGGCCGCCGCCGAGGCCTACGGCATGGCCGGCATCAAGGAGATCCGCAGCTTCGCCGGGAAGATCCACGTCAACATGCACGACCCCTTCAACGGCTTCGGCCCCATCAACATGGTGGATCTGGGCTTCGTCCCCCGGGGACGGATCCTCGACGCCCTCCTGGACGACTCCTGCACCGGCGAGAACGGCATGTTCCCCACGAACCTCACCGGCGGCCTCAAGGGGCGGGGCCACCCCCTGGGGGCCACCGGCATGATCCAGGTGGTGGAGAATCACCGGATGATCTGCGAGGGGCGCTTCCAGGCCGGCCTCTCCCACTCCATCGGCGGCCCCATCAACAACAACATCGTCATCCTCCTGGAGCGAAGCGGCCACTACGAGCGCCGCTCCCACGAGCCCTACAAACCGTGGGGGCTCCCCTCCCTGGGCAAGCTCAAGCCGAAGGAGGTGACCGTCGACGCCCTCCTGGCGGAATCGGGCCGTGTGGAGGGGACCTTCGTCACCGCCACCACCCGCTTCAACTACAAGACCGGCGACCCCGAGGGGATCATCACCATCGTCTCCTGCCGGGCGGCCAGCGGGAAGAGCTACCGCTTCCTCTTCGGCATTGCCGGCGAGAACTACCAGAGCCTCATCAAGCTCGTCCCCGGCGACCGGATCAGCCTGGAGCGGAGCGACGGCCAGATCCTCCTGAACCGGATGCCGGTGAAGAAATTCTACCAGCGGACCATCGACGGCCTGGTGGACCTGGCGGAGAGCGGGTGGAAGAGGCTGACGGGGTGGTAAGCCGTGGAGCGAGTAGCTGGGACGAAGATGCTGATTGAGATTGGTGAATGAGATCGACAAAACATTGGGTGTTGACCATGGTATGAGCGGAAGTTATACCTTTACATAAAGGAGGTATAACCGTGAAAGCCATCAAAACAGCGATTTCCATCGAGAAAGATCTTTTTGACCAGGCCGAGAAAATGGCGCAATCCATGAAAGTGTCCCGCAGCAGACTTTTCGTGATTGCCTTGCAGGACTTCATCGCCCACCAGAAAAACAGGGATCTGCTCGCCCAGATCAACGCCGCCTACTCGGACGAACCCGACACAGCGGAACAGACCCTTAGCCGGAAATCCCGCCGGCAGCAGCAGCGCATGGTGGAGGGCGAATGGTAATCAATCAGGGTGACATTTACTGGATAGAACTTGACGAGCCCAACGGCTCGGAACCCGGCTACCGGCACCCTCACGTAATTGTCCAGAACAACCTCTTCAACCGCAGTCAGATAAAGAGGGTGGTTGTCTGCCCTCTAACCTCGAATCTCAAACTGGCAGATGCACCGGGCAATGTGCTTCTTGAAAAGAACGAAGCCAATCTGTCGAAGCAGAGTGTCGTCAATGTGTCCCAGATTTTCACGGTGGATAAATCGCAACTGGATGAATACGTCGGAACCTTGCCGCCAAACCGGATTCGGGAAATTCTTGACGGAATAGATCTGGTGCTTCAGCCGCGTGATGTGGACTGAGAGGCAACAGAACCGAAGCATCGGCGTTACCCCGTTTACAGGAAAAAAGGAGACTAATACATGGCAACTCAGGCCCAGGAAGTTTTGATCAATGCCCTGAAACTTTCACCCGTGGAACGTGCTGAGCTGGTTGAGAAAATTCTTGCCAGCTTCTCTTTCCCGGATCGTCAGGCCATTGATGAACAATGGGCGGCCGAGGCGGAAGAAAGAATCGATGCTTTTGAGAGAGGAGAGATCCCGTCGCGGTCGGCGAGCGAAGTCTTTGCCCGCATCGAGCGAGGCGAAATCTGATGAACGTCGAGTTTCTTCAAACGGCCGAGTCGGAGTTCATTGAAGCGATAAACCATTACAACAATGAGAGCGAGGGACTTGGTTACGAATTTGCCGCTGAAGTGCAAAGAACCATCAGTCGTATCGTTGAGTATCCGTCGGCTTGGACGGCGTTGTCGAAACGCACTCGCCGCTGTCGAACCAACCGTTTCCCCTACGGAATCCTCTACCAGGAACGGGGAGATATGATTCTGATTGTGGCTGTCATGCACCTTCACCGGAATCCGCTGTACTGGCGGAAACGCCTTCCGACGGGCGAGCGCTGAAAACCGACTTTCCTCTTCCCGTGAAGCGAAAAGGTGCTGTAATCGCTCCAATTTGTGAAGCGATTATGGGGAAGAAATGACTCGCTACGTCTGGCAATCCCCTGAAGAAAACAGGGGAGTGACCCCATTTAAACCGACAGAGTTTTTGTCCTATTCCGCCCTATTCCGCCCAATGGAGATACCCCATGACCAACCACCCCATCGACCCCTCCGGCCTCGTCCCCCCCGAGCGGGACGCCTGCGCCATCATCTGCTACATCAACAAGGAGGCCCGGCCGACCCACGGCAACGTCCAGCGGACCATCGAGGCCCTCGTGAAGATGGGGCACCGGGCCGGGGAGATCAACGGCGAGGGGGACGGCTGCGGCGTCCTGACCGACATCCCGCGCATGATCTGGCGGGAGGTGCTGGCCGGCGCCGGCCATGACCCGAACCTGGCCGAGGCGCCCGGCTTCGCGGTGGGGCATCTGCTGCTCCCGAAGGAGGCCACGGCGGCCGACCCGCAGCTGCAGGAAAAGATCCTCGCCCGCTTCGCCGCCGCCGGGGTGCAGCTCCTGGTGGAGCGTCCCGGCATCGTCCGCAGCGAGGTCCTCTCCAGCCGCGCCCGGGAGGGGGAGCCCCTCTTCTGGCAGGTGGCGCTCCTCTGCCCGGAGAAGGTGGCGGTCCCTCCCCTTCTCTTCCAGCTCCAGACGGCCATCGAGCGGGATTTTCCGGTCCATGTGGCGTCGCTCTCGGCGGATGTCGCGGCCTGGAAGGTCCACGGCGCGCCGGAGCTCCTCCCCCGCTACTACCCGGAGCTGAAGCGCCGGGAGTTCCTCTCCTCGGTCACCATCGGCCACAGCCGCTACTCCACCAACACCCTCCCCACGGTGCTCCGGGCCCAGCCCTTCTCCCTCCTGGGGCACAACGGCGAGATCAACACCATCGCCCGGCTCCGGGAGGAGGCGCGGATGATGGGGATCCCCCTCTTCGCCGACGGCTCCGACTCCCAGGACCTGAACCGGACCCTGGAGGGGCTCATGTTCCGCTACGGCCTCTCCCTCTTCGAGGCCATGGAGGTGGTTTTCCCCCCCATCTTCAGCGCCATGGACGGCATGTCGCCGGAGCTGAGATCCATGTACACCTGGTTCCGCCGCTTCCTGAAGGCGAGCGCCCAGGGGCCGGCGGCCATCATCGCCCGCCACCGGGAACTCTGCGTCTTCAGCGTGGACGCCATGGGGCTGCGTCCCCTCTGGGTGGGCGAGACGACGAAGGAGATCTTCGCCTCCTCGGAGCTGGGGGTGGTCCCCCACGAGGAGATCCTGGCCGACCCGAAGCCCCTGGCCCCCGGCGAGAAAGTGGGGGTGCGGATCGCGGCGGGGCGCACGGTGGAGCTCATGGACCATCCGCGGCTTCGGCGGGAGGTCTGGCAGAACTTCCGGAAGCGGACGAACCTCCCGGCCCAGGAGAAGAGCCTTGCCGCGGGCACGGAACTGCGGGATGGAGCCTCTGCCCTGGCGGCCCGCTTCGGCCGCGGCGCCAAACTCCACCAGGACAACCTCATGTCGGCCTTTGCCTGGAAGTCCAGCGACCTCTCCAACCTCCGGGAGATGGCCAGGAGCGGCTCGGACCCCATCGCATCCCTGGGGTACGACGGCCCCCTGGCCTCCCTCTCCAACCAGCGCCAGAACCTCTCCGACTACTTCAAGGAGCAGGTGGCGGTGGTGACCAACCCGGCCATCGACCGGGAGCGGGAGGCGGAGCACTTCTCCACCCGGGTCTACCTGGGGCCCCGGCCCCAGCTCAAGGGGCCGGCCCGGCCCGGTGTGGTGCTGGAGGTGCCGCTCCTGACCGGCGGCCGCCGCACCGGACCGGACCCGGCCGACGCCGCCGTGGCCCGGGAATTCGGCACCGCCACCCTGGAGGGGCTCGTGGCCGCCTTCGGCGACGGGAAGGGGCGCTGCCGGGTGATTCCCTGCTTCCTGGGAAAAGACGAGGGCCTCGGCGCAGCCCTGGCGCGCCTCACCCGGGAGGCGGTGGAGGCGGTGACCCGGGGCGCGGCGGCGCTTCTGCTGGACGACAGCGACTGCTTCGGGCCGGGGAAGAGTTTCATCGACCCGTTCCTGGTGACGGCGGTCCTCCACAAGGGGCTGAAGGAGGCCTCCGACGCCTCGGGCGAGGCCTTGCGGCGGCGGACATCGCTGGTGGTCCGCTCCGGTGCGCTCCGCAGCCTCCACGATCTCATCTTCGCCCTCGGCATGGGGGCCGACGCCCTCTGCCCCTACCTCATGTGGGAAGGGGCCGGCGACGGAGCGGGGGTGAAAAACCTCCTCTCGGTCCTCGCCAAGGGGCTGGAGAAGGTCATCTCCACCATGGGGACCCACGAGATCGGCGGCTACGGCAAGTACTTCGCCTCCATCGGCCTCTGCCGGCACCTGGCCGGGATCTTCGAAACCCCCAACTTCTGCGGCTCGGGGCAGGGGGGGCTTACCCTGGAGCGGCTGGAGGGGGAGAACCGCTCCCGCACCGCCGTGGCCCGCAGCCGCCGGAAGCAGCCGGTGCCGGTCCAGTTCCGGCTCTACCCGAAAATCTGGAAGATGGTGGGGGCCGTGGCCAAGATGGAGGAGACCTACGCCGACCTCTCCCGCCTCATCCAGCAGTTCGAGGCGGAGAATCCCCTGGCCATCCGGCACCTGCTGGATCTCCGCTACACCCCGGAGCTGACCGTGGACCCGGACGAGGTGGACACGGCCGTGGGGGACCACAGCCTCCCGATCCTCATCTCGGCCATGAGCTTCGGCTCCCAGGGGGAGACCCCGTTCCGGATCTACGCCGAGGCGGCCAAGCGCCTCAACATCGTCTGCATGAACGGCGAAGGGGGGGAGATCGCCGACATGCTGGGCCGGTACCGGAAGAACCGGGGGCAGCAGATCGCCTCGGGGCGCTTCGGGGTGAACATGGCGTTCCTCAACTCCGCAGATTTTCTGGAGATCAAGGTGGGTCAGGGGGCCAAACCGGGCGAGGGGGGGCATCTCCCCGGCTTCAAGGTGACGGCCAAGATCGCGGCGGCGCGCCACGCAACCCCCGGCGTCTCCCTCATCTCCCCCTCCAACAATCACGACATCTACTCCATCGAGGACCTGGCCCAGATCGTGGAGGAACTCCGCACCGCCAACCCGCAGGCCCGCATCTCGGTGAAGGTGCCGGCGGTGGCGGGGATCGGCACCATCGCCCTGGGGGTGGCCAAGGCCGGGGCCGACATCATCACCATCAGCGGCTACGACGGCGGCACCGGCGCGGCCCGCAAGCACGCCATCAAGTTCGTGGGGCTCCCGGCGGAGATCGGGGTCTCCGAGGCCCACAAGGCCCTCGTCGCGGCCGGCATGCGGCAGCGGGTGGAGATCTGGGCCGACGGCGGCGCCCGCACCGGCCGCGACGTGGTGAAGCTCATGCTCCTGGGGGCCAACCGGGTCGGCTTCGGCACCATGGCCATGGTGGTGATCGGCTGCACCGCCTGCCGGGGGTGCCACCTGGGGACCTGCCACGTGGGGATCGCCACCCAGATCGAGACGGCGGAGGAGGCGGAAGGGAAGGGGCTCAAGCGCTTCGTCCCCCGCGTCCTGGAGAACGGGGTCATCTACATGAGCACCTTCTTCCGGGGGATGTCCCGGGAGATCCGGATCCTCACCGCCAAGCTCGGCTTCCGGCGGACCCAGGACCTGGTGGGGCGGAGCGATCTCCTGGTCCAGGCCCGGGGTCTCGACCGCCTCGACCTGGCGGAGCTCCTCCTGCCGGCCCGGGCCGAGGAGCACCAACCCTTCGAGCAGGAGGTGCGGATCATCCGCAAGCCCCTCAACTACCTCACCTCCCTCATCTCCGGGCTCGTGACCGACGCCTTCGCCACGGGGGAGGAGCGGGTCCGCTACGACGACGACAGCGCCACCAGCTCCGACCGGGCCATCGGCACCCACCTGGCCGGGGCCTTCGTGCGCGGGGTGGCGGAGGGGCGGTTCCGGCCCGAGCAGCGGGCGCTCCTCCAGTTCCGGCGCGACTCCATCCCCGGCAACGGCCTCGCCGCCTTCTCCATCGACCGGATCAGCATCCGGGTGGAGGGTGGCGCCCAGGACGGGGTCGGAAAGTCGGCATCCGGCGGGAAGATCGTCATCCTCAAGGGGGAAAACCGGGAGGGGCGCCGGGTGGGGGGGACCGTGGGGAAGGGGCTCGCCTACGGCGCCCAGGGGGGAACCTTCCTGATCCAGGGGGATGCCGACAGCCGCGCCTGCATCCGCCTCTCCGGGGCCGACGTGGTCTTCGGCTCCCGGATCAAGGAGCCCCTGGATGACAGCCGGGGGGACATCGCCTCCCGGGCCAATCTCAAGGGGTTCGCCTTCGAGTACATGACCGCCGGCCGGGTGGTGGTTCTGGGGGACCCGGGCCCCTGGATCTGCTCCGGCATGACCGGCGGCGTGGTCTACTGCCACCTGGACGAGGCCATGGGGCTCCACCGCGAGGCCCTGCGCCGCCGCCTGGCCAAGGGGGCCGGGGTAGAGATCCGCGACATCGAAGAGGAAGATATGGCAAGCATCGAGGAACTGCTCCTGACCTATCATCGGGAGCTGCTCCACTCCCACCAGGAGGAAGAGGCCGACGCGGTGATGGGGATCATTGCCGCGGCCCGGAACCGTTTCGTGAAGATCGTACCGGAGAAGAACCTCGTCACCCCGAAGAGCACGGAGTGAACCACCCCCCCCTCCCAGCAGCGGCGGAGGCGGATTTCCGCGTACCGGCCTATTGCTGCCGCAGATACTTCTTGACGGTCCGCCGGTCCGGGTTGGTCCGGCGGGCCACCTCCTCGTAGGTGCCGTGCCGCTCATGGAGGATGCGGCAGTAGCCGGCCAGAAGCCCCTGGGCATCGAGCCCCCGCGCCGCCGCCCCGATCTTCACGGCCAGGCCGTGAAGACCATTGCCGATTCCCCCATGAACCACCGGAGCCGCAAATGACCGTCATCGACATCCACTGCCACACTGCCGGCATCGGCGCCGGCCACAGCGGCTGCTTCATCTCCCCGAAGCTGCGCCGGAGCTGGAAATACCCCCTTTACCTCAAGTCCTTCGGCGTGACCAACAGCGAGCTGGAGCGGGAAGGGGACCGTCTGGTGCTCCGGCGCCTCTCGGAACGGCTGGCCGCCTCGACCCGGGTCCAGGCCGCCGTGGTCCTGGCCATGGACGGCGTGGTGGACTCCCGGGGCCGGCTGGACCGGGAACGGACCGAGATGTATATCCCCAACGACTTTCTGGCCCGGGAATGCCGCCGCTACCCGAACCTCCTCTTCGGTGCCGGCGTCAACCCCCTGCGCCCCGACGCCCTGGAGCGCCTCGACGCCGCGGCCGCGGCCGGGGCGGTGCTGGTGAAGTGGCTCCCCTCCATCCAGGGGACCGACCCGGCGGACCGGCGCCTCGTCCCCTTCTACCGGCGCCTTGCGGAACTGGGACTGCCCCTTTTGACCCACACCGGCCGGGAGGAGTCCTTCACCCGGGCCGACAACGCCCTGGCCGACCCGGCGCGGCTCCGGCTCCCCCTGGAGGAGGGGGTGACGGTCATTGCCGCCCACTGCGCCACCAGCGGCCGAAGCCACGGGGAGGCGAACCTGGCCCGGCTCCTCCCCCTCTTCGCCCAATTCCCGAACCTCTACGCCGACATCTCGGCCCTCACCCAGGTGAACCGGCTCGGGCACCTGCAGCGGGTCCTGGCGCACCGGGAGATCCACGGCCGGCTCCTCTACGGCACCGACATGCCCCTGCCGGCCACGGGGCTCACCTCCCCCTGGTTCCACCTCCTCCGACTGGGGCCGCTGGAGGCCCGGCGGCTGGCCGCCATCCGCAACCCCTGGGACCAGGACGTGGCACTGAAACTGGCCCTGGGGATGCCGGAAGAAATTCTGTTCCGCGCCGCCCACCTGCTCACGATCGATCAAACCCGCTGACACCATCAGCCACCGGAGCTTCCCATGAACACCACCGAGCCGACCACCCTCCCCGCCTCCTTCCGGCGCCTGAACCTGGCCCAGGCCCTGGGGGCGCTGAACGACAATCTCATCAAGCTGATCATCGTCTTCTACCTCATCGGCCGTTACGGCCAGGAGGAGGCGGAGACCATCGCCCCCCTGGGGAGCGCCGCCTTCGTGGCCCCCTTCCTCCTCTTCTCGGCCCTGGCGGGCTCCCTGGCCGACCGCATCTCCAAGGGGCGGATCGTGGTGGGGGTCAAGGCACTGGAAGTGGGAATCTCCCTCCTGGCCGTGACCGGCCTCTTCCTGGCCAGCGCTCCGATTCTCTACGGTGCGGTCTTTCTCCTCGGCACCCACAGCGCCCTCTTCGCCCCGGCCAAGTACGGGGTGGTGCCGGAACTGGTCCCCCGGGAGGGGCTCTCCCGGGCCAACAGCCTCCTGGAGATGGCCTTCTTTCTCGCCATCGTCGGGGGGACGGCCCTGGCCCCCTTCCTCGTGCAGCTGGCCGGGGGGCGCCACGGCGTGGCCCTCATGGCGGGGGTGGTCATTGCCGTCACCGGCTTCGCCGTCGCCCGCGCCCTCCCCCAGCCCCCGGCCGTGGCCCCGGAGCGGGCCATTTCCTTCCTGCCGACCAGCTACTGGCGCACCCTCCGGAGCCTCGCCGGCGACGGCTACCTCCTCCTGGCGGTGATCGGCGCCGCCTACTTCCTCTTCGTGGGGGCCTTCTGCCGGCTGAACCTCCTCCCCTACGGCATGAAGCTCCTGGGGCTCTCCGAGGAGCAGAGCGGCTACCTCTTCCTGGCCGCCGCCATCGGCATCGGCGCCGGCTCCCTCTGGGCGGGGCGGCTGTCGGGGCGCACCGTGGAGTTCGGCGTGGTCCCCATCGGCGCCGTGGGGCTCACCCTCTGCTCCTTCGCCCTGGCCTCCATCCCGGCGAACCTCGCCGCCGTCCTGGCCGTGGCGGCGGTTTTCGGCGTCAGTGCCGGCCTCTTCATCGTGCCGCTCCAGTCCTTCATCCAGCTCCGGGCCCCGGCCGACCGACGGGGGGAGATCCTGGCCGCCTCCTCGTTCCTGAGCTGGGTCGGGGTGCTCCTGGCCTCGGGGCTCCTCTGGACCCTCTCCGGTCCCTTGGGAGTTTCCCCCGCCGCCTCCTTCGCGGTTCTCGGGGTGATCACCCTCATCCTCACGGCCATCACCCTCCGAATCCTCCCCGATTTCCTCCTCCGCTTCGTGGCCCTGGCGATGATGCGGCTCCGCTACCGGGTAACCACCCAGGGCGGTCACCACGTACCGGTGGAGGGAGGAGCGCTCCTGGTGGCCAACCACGTCTCCTGGCTCGACGCGCTCCTCCTCATCGCCACCCAGCAGCGGCGGATCCGCTTCGTCATGGAGCGGGAGATCTACAACGCTCCGGGCCTCAAGCAACTCTGCGCCCTCATGGGGGTGATTCCGGTCTCGTCCCGGGACGGGAAAAGGGGGCTCCTGGAGTTCATCGCCACCGCCCGCAAGGCCCTGGACGACGGCTACCTCGTCTGCATCTTCGCCGAGGGGGAGATCACCCGCACCGGCATGCTCAACCGGTTCAAGGGGGGCTTCGAGCATATCGTGAAAGGAACGAGCCACCCCATCATCCCGGTCTACATCGGCGGCGCGTGGGGAAGTGCCCTCTCCTACGCCCACGGCAAGCTCCTCTCCCGCTTCCCGTCCCTCATCCCCTACCGGGTGACGGTCCTCTTCGGCGCGCCCCTGGCAGCGGGGAGCACCCCCCACGAGGTGCGCCGGGCCGTGATGGAGCTCTCCGCCGCCTGGTTCGAGGCCCGCAAGCCCCGGCGCCGCCCCCTGGGGGAGCTCTTCGCCGAGGCGGCCCGGGAGAACTGGCACCGCCTCGCCCTGGCCGACACCGGCGGCCGGGAGCTCACCTACGGCAAGGCCCTCACCGGCGCCGTGGCCCTGGCGGCAAAGCTGAAGCCCGTAACCGCCGGCCAGGAAATGGTGGGGGTCTGCCTCCCCCCCACCGTGGGGGGCGCCCTGGTGAACCTGGCCCTCACCCTGAACGGCACCGTGCCGGTGAACCTGAACTACACCGCCTCACCGGAGGGAATCCGCTCGGCCCTTGCCCAGTGCGCCATAACGACGGTCATCACCTCCCGCGTCTTCCTGGAGAAGCTCGGCACCCTGCCGGAGCTGCCGGGGGCCCTGTACGTGGAAGACCTCCTGACCGGGCTCACCGACGGCGACAAGCGCCGGGCGTTCCTCAAGGCCCGCCTCCTACCCCTCCGGACCCTGGCCCGCCCCGCCGGGTTCCACGCCGACCGCCTCGCCACGGTGATCTTCTCCTCCGGGAGCACCGGGGAGCCCAAGGGGGTCATGCTCTCCCACCACAACATCCTCTCCAACCTGGAGGCACTCCGGATGGTCTTCCGGGCCACCCGACGGGACAACATCTGCTCGGCCCTCCCCTTCTTCCACTCCCTGGGGTTCACCGGCACCCTCTGGCTCCCCCTCCTCTCGGGCTTCTCGGCGGTCTACCACACCAATCCCCTGGGCGGCGAGACCATCGCCAAGACCGTGCGGGAGCGGCAGTCCACCCTCCTCCTCGCCACCCCCACCTTCCTCATGGCCTATCTGCGCCGGGCAAAGAGAGAGGACTTCGCAACGCTTCGCCTCGTCATCACCGGCGCCGAGAAGCTGAAGCCGAAACTGGCCGACGCCTTCCAGGAGAAATTCGGCATCCGTCCCATGGAGTGGTACGGTGCCACGGAGCTGTCGCCGGTCATCTCCCTCTCGCTTCCCGACGTGGAGATCGGCGGGGTCCGCCAGGCCGGCTTCCGGGAAGGGAGCGTGGGGCTCCCGGTCCCCGGCGTGGTGGTGAAAATCGTCGATCCCGACACCTTCGCCGCGCTCCCCGAGGGGGAGACGGGGCTCATCCTCGTGAAGGGGCCCAACGTCATGCTCGGCTACCTCCACAGGCCCGAAAAGACCGCCGAGGTCATCCGTGACGGCTGGTACGTCACCGGCGACATCGGCCGGCTGGACGACCACGGCTTCCTCCACATCACCGACCGCCTCTCCCGCTTCAGCAAGATCGCCGGGGAGATGGTCCCCCACGGCGCCGTGGAGGACGCACTCCATGCCCGCCTGGGCCTGACCGGCGTGGTGGCCGTCACCGGCGTCCCCGACGAGATGATGGGGGAGCGGGAAAATGGGCAGTCAACGGGCAGGAAGGGGCGCTGATGGCAACGATGCGGGGCAAAGAGGGGCGAAGTGCAGGAAGGGTAGGCGGAAAAGCCTTTCGCAGGAGAAATGTGCCGATAGGATAGATCACCGGTTCACGATCGCGCGTGAACCGGTCAATAACGAGTTGGTGGATACAAGACGTCAGTAATGGTATCGTGCCTGGAGAAAGTCACTGCGGTCATCGCGGACCAGATAAACTATGCGATGTTCTTGGGTGAGGCGTCTTGACCAAGCTCCGCTTGCCAAGTATTTGAGGGGCTCAGGTTTGCCAGGGCCAGTGAAAGGATCGCGCATGATCGCTTCAACCAAAGCGAAAGCACGAAGCGCAACCTTTCGATCGGTTTCGACCCAATACCTTAAATCTTCACGAAATTCCGGCTGAAAAACTGACTCACGCTGTTTAGTCTTCAAGACCGACCTCGGAACGGAGCGATTGCAGCGATGATGCCTCGCCGCCACCTTTTAAGGCCCGTTCCAGAGCAGAAAGCAATCTTTCGGCATTTTTGGGAGAGCGCATGAGATGAGCACTTTCAACCAGACTCTGCAACTCGTCAGCGGCAATCATAGCAACATTGCCGCCTTTGCGACGACGGATGACAACGATTTCCCTGTTTTCAACGACCTCGTCGCAAAGGCCGGCAAAATGTGCCCTGGCATTGGTATAGGTTGTTTGTAGCATGATCGTGACACCTCCTGACATGTACTGAAATACAGTACATAATAAGACGAAGGCATGCAAGTATAATATCGACAGGAACAAATTCAGCGAACCATCCCCTGCGCTCCGATTCCTACAGGACGCGCGACTGCATTTCCGAGGCACTTTGTAATGACCCCCCATCTGCGGCTTATCATCCTATCCACCCTGCTCATTCTCACCGCCGTTCCCGGCCTGCGGCCGCTGGAGCCGATACCCTAGCCCTCCGGGGCCGGTGGTGGCAGCCGGCCCCGCCCTCCCCCTCTTCTTGTCATTTCCCCCCGTTCGTGCTACAAAATACCGTTCATTTCACCAGGTTCACCCCGACGGAGATCACCCATGAAGATAACCAAAGCCGAAGTCGACGCCGTCGCCCTCCTGGCCCGCCTGGAGCTGACCCCGGAGGAGACGGAGACCTTCACCGGCCAGATGGACGCCATCCTCGCCTACGTGGAGAAGCTGAACGAGCTGGACACGAGCGGCATCATCCCCACCTCCCACGCGGTGCCGGTGGAGAACGCCTTCCGGGACGACGCGGTCCGCCCCTCCATCGGCGTGGAGAATGCCCTGGCCAACGCCCCGGACCGGGTGGAAGGGTTCTTCCGGGTGCCGAAGGTGATCGAATAATTGCCCGTAGGGGCGATCCTTGTGATCGCCCGGATCAGGGCAAACACAAGGTTTGCCCCTACATGCCCCCTTGATGGAGATTCTGATGGAACTCTTTGATCTGACCATACATGAACTGCACGACCGGCTGCAGCGGAAGGAGGTCTCCTCCGTGGAGGCGACGAAGGCGATGCTTGCCCGGATCGAGGCGGTGGACCCCCAGGTGAACGCCTACATCACCGTCACCCCCCAGGAGGCCCTGGCGGCGGCCGAAGCCGCGGACCGGCGGATCGCCGCCGGGGACATCGCCCCACTGACCGGCATCCCCATCGCCCTCAAGGACATCTTCGTCACCAGAGGGGTCCGCACCACCTGCGCCTCCAGGATCCTCGGCAACTTCGTCCCCCCCTACGACGGGACGGCGGTGGCAAAGCTGAAGGAGGCCGGCGCGGTCATCGTGGGAAAACTGAACCAGGACGAGTTCGCCATGGGCTCCTCCGGCGAGTCGAGCGCCTTCGGCCCGACGAAGAACCCCTGGAACCTGGAGTGCATCCCCGGCGGCTCCTCCAGCGGCTCGGCGGCGGCCATCGCGGCCCGCACCGCCACGGCGACCCTGGGGACCGACACCGGCGGCTCCATCCGCCAGCCCGCCTCCCACTGCGGCTGCGTGGGGCTGCGCCCCACCTACGGCCGGGTCTCCCGCTACGGGGTCATCGCCTACGCCTCGTCCCTGGACCAGGTGGGCCCCCTGACCCGGGACGTGACCGACTGCGCCCTGATGCTCCAGGCCGTGGCGGGCCACGACCCCATGGATTCCACGAGTGTCGAAGTGCCGGTCCCCGACTACACGAAGGCCCTCACCGGCGACGTGAAGGGGCTCAAGCTCGGTCTCCCCAAGGAGTACTACATCGCGGGGCTCGACCCGGACGTGAAGCGGGCCATGGACGAGGCCATCGAGACCTACCGGGGCCTCGGCGCCCAGTTCGTGGACATCTCGCTCCCCCACACCGACTACGCCGTGGCCACCTACTACCTCATCGCCACCGCCGAGGCCAGCTCCAACCTGGCCCGCTACGAGGGGGTCCGCTTCGGCCATCGGGCCGAAGGGGCGGCAAACCTCATCGACATGTTCCGCAAGACCCGGGCCGAGGGGTTCGGCGCCGAGGTGAAGCGGCGGATCATGCTCGGCACCTACGCCCTCTCCTCCGGCTACTACGACGCTTACTACCTTAAAGCCCAGAAGGTCCGCACCCTTATCATGCAGGACTTCCTCAAGGCCTTCGAGAAGGTCGACGCCATCCTCACCCCGGTGGCCCCGACCCCGGCCTTCAAAATCGGCGAGAAGACGAGCGATCCGCTCCGGATGTACCTCTCCGACATCTTCACCATCCCCGTGAACCTGGCCGGCACCTGCGGCATCTCCGTCCCCGCCGGCCTGAGCGCCGCCGGACTCCCCATCGGCCTCCAGCTCATCGGCCGCCCCTTCGGGGAGGAGACCATCCTGCGCGCCGCCCATGCCTTCGAGCAGGCCACGGCGTGGCATACGAAAAAGGCCGGGCTATAGCAATAGCCGCATCACCGATGCTCAGGGAGGAAGCCATGCAGAGATCTCTTGTAAAGTCCGAAGTCCATCAACTGGTTGACGCACTGCCCGAAGATGCCACATGGGACACCCTCATCTACGAAATCAACTTTATTGCCCAGGTCCATGAAGGGCTCGCTGATGCCGAGGCCGGCAGGGTCATTACGACCGAGGAACTCATGAAGCGGATGGAGTCATGGCGCAGATAGTCTGGACCGAAAAGGCATCTTCGCACCTTCAGGCAATCCACGAATATATCGCCCATGATTCGCCGGTCTACGCGGAGCGGTTTGTCCGCTCCCTGGTCAAGGCGACCGTGAAACTACAGGATGCTCCCCATTGCGGACGCATTGTTCCTGAATTCAACGACCCCAACCTGCGGGAGGTAGTGTTTCGCAATTACCGAATTGTCTACAGTGTCGCAAATCCCTCAGTGCTGCAGGTTCTTGCCATTGTCCACGGCGCGAGGGATTTTGTCCCCGCATTCTCGACTGAATGGGATATTTCTTAACTCTAACTCCTCGGAGATCTCCATGAACTACCAAGCCGTCATCGGCCTTGAAGTCCACGTCCAGCTGAAGACCGACACCAAGATCTTCTGCGGCTGCTCCACCCGGTTCGGCGCCAGCCCCAACTCCCAGACCTGCCCGGTCTGCCTCGGAATGCCCGGCGCCCTCCCCGTCCTCAACAAGAAGGTGGTGGAGTTCGCCATCCGGGCGGGGCTTGCCACCAACTGCCGGATCGCGCCGCGGTCGCTCTTCGCCCGGAAGAACTACTTCTACCCGGACCTCCCCAAGGGGTACCAGATCAGCCAGTTCGAGCTCCCCATCTGCCGGAACGGCCACCTGGACATCGAGGTGGAGGGGGAGACGAAGCGGATCGGGATCACCCGCATCCACATGGAGGAGGACGCCGGCAAGCTGGTCCACAGCGACATCCCCGGCCTGGGGAGCGGCTCCGGCGTCGACCTGAACCGGGCCTGCACGCCGCTGCTGGAGATCGTCTCGGAGCCGGACATCCGCAGCGCCGACGAGGCGGTGGCCTACCTCCGGAAACTCCACCAGATCGTGGTCTACCTTGGCATCTGCGACGGGAACATGGAGGAGGGGAGCTTCCGCTGTGACGCCAACGTGTCGGTGATGCCGGTGGGCTCCGCCACTTTCGGCACCCGCACCGAGACCAAGAACGTCAACTCCTTCCGCTTCGTGAAGCAGGCCATCGAGTACGAGATCGAGCGCCAGATCGAGCTGATCGAGGAGGGGGGCAAAGTGGTCCAGGAGACCCGCCTCTTCGACCCGAACACCGGCGAGACCCGCTCCATGCGCGGCAAGGAGGAGGCCCACGACTACCGCTACTTCCCCGATCCCGATCTCGTGCCGCTGGTCATCTCCAACGACTGGGTGGCCGACGTGGCCCTGTCGCTCCCGGAGCTCCCCGACGCACGGCGCGGCCGCTACCGCTCCGAGCTGGGGCTCTCCGACTACGACGCCGAGGTCCTGACCGCCACCCGCGGGATGGCTGAATACTTCGAGGCCTGCGTGGCCCTCGGCGCCCCGGCCAAGGGGGCCGCCAACTGGATCATGGGGGAGGTGACCCGGGCCCTCAACGAGGCGGGGAAGGGGATCGAAGAGTGCCCCGTCACGCCGGAGCGGCTCACGGCGCTGCTCCAGCTCATCGAGAAGGGGACCATCTCCGGCAAGATCGCCAAAACCGTCTTCGACGAGATGTGGACAAGCGACAAGACCCCGGAAGCGATCGTGGAGGAGAAGGGTCTCGTCCAGGTCTCCGACACCGGCGCCATCGAAAAGATCATCGACGGGATCATGGCCGCCAACATGGGGCAGGTGGAGGAGTTCCGGGGGGGCAAGGAGAAGGTCTTCGGCTTCTTCGTGGGGCAGGTGATGCGGGCCTCCAAGGGGAAGGCGAACCCGGCGGTGGTGAACGAGCTGCTGCTGAAGAAACTCAAGGGGTGATCCCGTAGGGGCGGATCTCAGACCCGCCCTCGACCCAGGGAAAAAAGGCGAAACGGGCAGGTCTGAGACCTGCCCCCACAGGGCACAACCATATCGGAGACGGCACATGTCTTTTCGTACAATCGAGTGGCGCGACGACAAGGTGATCATGATCGACCAGACCCGGCTTCCGGGCGAGGAGGTCTACTGCGAGTACGCCGACTACAAGGGCGTGGCCGAGGCGATCCGGGGGATGATCATCCGGGGGGCGCCGGCCATCGGGGTGGCTGCCGCCATGGGGGTCGCCCTGGGGGCCCGGGAGATCATCGCCGACACCCACGAGTCGTTCCTGCGGCAGCTGGACAACGTCTGCGACACCCTGGCCCGCACCCGCCCCACGGCGGTGAATCTCTTCTGGGCCATCGAGCGGATGAGGCGGGTAGCCGGAGAGAACCGGGACCGCTCCCTGGACGAGGTGCGCGAGCTCCTGAAGGCCGAGGCGATCCGGATCGAGGAGGAGGACCTGGAGCTCTGCAAGGCCATCGGCCGCCACGGTGCCGCGCTGATCCCCGAGGGGGCCACGGTCCTCACCCACTGCAACGCCGGCGGGCTGGCCACGGCCGGCTACGGCACGGCCCTGGGGGTGATCCGGGCGGCCCACGAGGCGGGAAAGAAGATCCGGGTCTTCGCCGACGAGACCCGTCCCTGGCTCCAGGGGGCGCGGCTCACCGCCTGGGAGCTGATGAAGGACGGCATCCCCGTGACCCTCATTGCCGACAACATGGCCGGCTTCTTCATGAAGAACGGCGAGATCACCTGTTGCGTGGTGGGGGCCGACCGGATCGCCGCCAACGGCGACACCGCCAACAAGATCGGCACCTACAGCGTGGCGGTCCTGGCCAGGGAGAACAACATCCCCTTCTACGTGGCGGCCCCCACCTCCACCCTGGACCTCTCCCTTGAGAACGGCGACCAGATCCCCATCGAGGAGCGCCACTCCCGGGAGGTGACCCATCTCCAGGGGCTCCCCGTGGCCCCGGCGGGGATCACGGTCCGCAATCCCGCCTTCGACGTGACCCCGGCCCGCTACATCACCGGCATCATCACCGAGAAGGGGGTGATCACCGGCGACTACACGGCACAGCTCAAGACCCTCGTGAAACCATGAACCATACCGATTCCTTCGTCCGCCGCCTGGAGGAGGCCATCGGCACCTCCCCCGACATCGACAACGACCAGGGGCTCGTGACGCTCCTCGAAGAGCGGGGATTCTCCTACGCGGCCCGGTCGGCCACCAACCTGCGCCTTCTCCAGCAGGTCTTCCCCGACAGCCTCGTCTGCCGGATAGCCGTCGCCTCCCTCGCCGCGCCGGTGCCCGACATGGCCCTGAACGGACTGGAACGGATAAGCGGCGTGGCCGACCGGGACGAGCTCCTCGCCGTCTGCGGCCAGCGGGAAGGGCTTGCCCGGCTCCTCACCATCTGCGGCTCCTCCCCCTTCCTGGTCAACATCCTCTCCCGGGACCCCTCCTACTTCCACCAGCTCTTCGTCCGCAAGGGAATCGAGACCCGCCGCAGCGAGGCAGAGATGCTGGCGGAGCTCCGCGCCCAGGTGCCGAAGGATACCGACTACGCCGCCCTCTTTCCGCTGCTGCGCCGCTTCAAGTTCATGGAGATCCTCCGGATCGCGGCCCGGGACCTGACCGGCATCGCCCCCCTGGAGGAGGTGACCGGCGAGCTGTCGGCCCTGGCCGCCGCGGCCCTCCAGGTGGCCCACGACGCGGCCCGAAGAAAGCTCGTGGCGGAGCATGGCCTCCCCCTCATGGAGACCCCCGACGGCCCCCGGGAGGCGGAGCTCACCATCATGGGGATGGGGAAGTTCGGCGGCCGGGAGCTGAATTTTTCCTCGGACATCGACCTCATCTACTTCTACTCCTCGGACCAGGGGGAGACCGCCGGCATTCCCGACGGCCAGGGGGGGGTGAAGGGGAAGATCTCCCTCCACGCCTTCTTCGTGAAGCTGGGGGAGATGATCAGCAAGGCGGTTTCCCAGGTGACGGCCGACGGCTTCGTCTTCCGGGTGGACCTGGGGCTGCGCCCCGAAGGGAAGAGCGGCGACATGGCCTGCTCCTTCCGCTCGGCGGTCACCTACTATGAATACTGGGGGCAGTCCTGGGAGCGGGCCGCCATGCTCAAGGCCCGCCCCGTGGCCGGCTCCATCGAGCTGGGGAAGAGGATTCTGGCGGCCATCGAGCCCTTCATCTACCGCAAGTACCTCGATTACAACCTGATCGAGGACATGATGGCCATGAAGAAGAAGATCGACGCCTCCCTGGCCCGGCAGCAGGAGGGGGAGCTGAACATCAAGCTGGGGCGGGGCGGCATCCGGGAAATCGAGTTCTTCATCCAGGCCCTGCAGCTGGTCTATGCCGGCAAGAACCCGGCCCTGCGGGAGCGGAACTCCCTCAAGGCCCTGGAGACGCTCAGGGACGGCCGGATCATCGCCGAGGAGGATGCCGCGGCCCTGGCCGACGCCTACCGGTTCCTCCGGACCGTGGAGCACCGGATCCAGGTGGTCCAGGAGCGCCAGACCCACTCCCTTCCCACGAAGGCCGACGAGATGCTGGCCCTGGCCCGGCGCTGCGGCTATCTGCGGGAAGACGGCCCCGAAAGGTTCCGGGAAGTTCTGGATGGGCACCGGGAGCGGGTTTCCGCCATCTACGGCGGCCTCTTCCTCTCCCGGGACGAGAAGCTCAAGGAGGAGGTGCGGCCGGAGACCTACTTCTTCTTCGACCGGAGCGCCGATCCGGATCTCATCAAGGACATGCTGGCGGAACGGCGCTTCGAGAACGTGGATGCCGCCTACGAGAACCTGCTCCTGCTGCGGGACGGCCCCCCCCGGGCCCATCTGACCGAGCGCTCCCGGCGGCTCCTGGAGCAGATCTCGCCGCTCCTGCTCCAGGAGATCTTCGCCTCCCCCGACCCGGACATGGCCCTCACCAACCTGGAGCGGTTCCTCTGCGCCGTCGGTTCCCGCTCCTCCTTCTACGCGCTCCTGGCCGAGAACCGCGAGATCCTGAAGCTCCTGGTCTCCCTCTTCGCCACCTCGGAGCTCCTGTCGAAGATCTTCATCGGCCACCCGGAGCTGCTGGACAGCCTCGTCTCCCGCTTCGGCGCCTCCTACATGAAGGATCGGGAAACCATGGAGAGCGAGCTGGAGGGGATGCTCGCCGCAGCCGAAGACTACGAGGAGCGCCTCGACATCCTGCGCCGCTACCGCTGCGAGGAGTTCCTCCGGATCGGCATGAACGACGTCTACGGCAAGCTGGGACAGTCGGAGCTCACCTACCAGCTGACGGGACTGGCCGAGGTCTGTCTCGCCGCCGCCTGCCGCATGGCCAAGAAGGAGCTGGTCCGCTTCGGCCGGCCCATGTACCGGGATGCCGACGGCGATCTGCGTCAGGCCCACTTCGCCGTGGTGGCCATGGGGAAGATGGGGGGGAACGAGCTCAACTACCACTCGGACCTGGACATCATCTACATCTACGACCAGCAGGGAGAGACCGACGGCGAGAAGCAGATCTCCAACCGGGAGTACTTCGCAAAGCTTGGGCAGAAGATCATCTCCATTCTCACCACCCCCACCCGGGAGGGGTACGTCTACAAGATCGACACCCGGCTCCGCCCCTCCGGGAACGCCGGCCCCCTGGTCACCTCCCTGGAGTCGTTCCGGACCTACCACCGGGAGGAGGCCCAGATCTGGGAGCGCCAGGCCCTCACCAAGGCCCGGGTGGTCTTCGGCGACGAGCGGCTGCGGCGCCAGATCGAGGAGGTGATCCGGGCAACGGTCTACGGCACCGGCGCCGACGACACGGCCCGCCGGGAGATCCACCGCCTGCGGACCCGCATGGAAGTGGAGCTGGCCAGGGAGAAGGAGGGGAGCTACAACATCAAGACCGGCCGGGGAGGGATCGTGGACATCGAATTCATGGTCCAGTACCTCCAGCTCCGCCACGGGGTGAACCTCCCCGAGATCCGGAGCACCAACACGCTCCTGGCCCTGAAGGCGATAAGGCTCTGCGGCCTGCTGACCGAGGAGGAGTTCGCCGCGCTCCAGGCGGGGTACAAGTTCCTCCGCCGGCTGGAAAACCGGCTCCGCCTCATCCACGACTACTCCATCAACGACCTGGGAGGCCCCCGGGAATACCTGGACAAGCTGGCCCGCCGCCTGGGCTACGACCCGAAACTGCGGCATCCGGGGGACCTCCTCATGCGGGAGTACGAGGAGACCACCGTGGCGATCAGAAGAATCTACGAACGGATCCTGGGGGATGAGTCCTCCGCCGGGGCGGCCTGATGCTCGATGCGGTCCTGCTGGAAATCTTCGATCTCCTCCACGCCGCCTACGGCCCCCGCCACTGGTGGCCCGCCGACTCCCCCTTCGAGGTCTGCGTCGGCGCCATCCTGACCCAGAACACCAACTGGGGAAACGTGGAGAAGGCCATCGCGAACCTGAAGCTGAGGGGGCTCCTCTCCCCCGAAGCCATTCGTGACGTGCCGGCGGAACTCCTGGCGGAGGCGATCCGGCCGGCGGGCTACTTCAATGTGAAGAGCCTGCGGCTCAAGGAGTTCGTGGAATACCTCCAGCAGCGGCACGGCGGGAGCCTGGAGCGGATGTTCGCGGGGGATTGGCGACAACTGCGGGAGGAACTGCTCGGGGTGCGGGGCATCGGTCCGGAGACCGCCGATTCGATCCTGCTCTATGCGGGGGAAAAGCCGACCTTCGTGGTGGACGCCTACACGAAGCGCCTCTTCGCGGCCCTGGGAATTCTGAGGGAGACAGCCGGCTACGGGGAGGTGCGTGACCTCTTCATGGCCAACCTGCCGCCGGATGCGGGGCTCTTCAACGAGTACCACGCCCTCATCGTGGAGCACGGCAAACGCCACTGCCGCAAGCGTCCCCGCTGCACCGGCTGCGGACTCCACCTTTTCTGCCGAACCCATGCCGCGAAACAGCCGGCAGACTGATCTCGGTCAGTCGGTGACGAGCACCTGGGAGCCTGACGGCGAAAGCTTCTCGAGCTGGGCGCCCGACATGAGCTCCACCCGGTTCCGCCCCCCCTGCTTGGCCCGGTAGAGGGCCTCGTCGGCCTGCCGGAAGAGGGAGTCGATGCTCTCCACCCGGGACGACGGGTAGGTGGCCACGCCGAGACTGATGGTTATCACCAGCCCCTGGAGGCTGCCGTCGAAGACATGCTCCTGGACTTCCACCCGCAGCCGCTCGGCAATGGAGAGGGCTTCATTGACCGGGGTCTCCGGCAGCAGCAGCACGAACTCCTCCCCGCCGTAGCGGGCCGCAAGATCGTAGCTCCGCAGCCTTCTCCGGACGATGTCGGCCAGGATGGTGAGGACCCGGTCCCCCTCCTGGTGCCCGTAGGTGTCGTTGATCTTCTTGAAGTAGTCGATGTCGAGGATGACCAGGGAAAGGGGCGCCCCCTTGCGGCACGACCGCTGGAACTCCCTGTCCACCATTTCCATGAGGTGGCGGCGGTTGTGGAGATGGGTGAGGGGATCGGTGATGGAGAGGGTCCGCAGCATCTCATTGGAGCGCTTCAGCTCGTCCTGGAGCGACTTCATCTTGAGCTGGACCCGGGCCCGCGCCACCAGTTCGCCGGCGTCGAAGGGCTTGGTCACGAAGTCGGAGGCCCCCTGTTCAAGGCCGCGGATCTTCGTGTCCCGGTCCTCGCGGCCCGTCAGGATGATGACCGGCAGGTCCTGGAACTCCTCCCGGGCCCGCATCATGGAGAGGAAGCGAAAACCGTCCATCCGCGGCATCTCCAGGTCGCAGAGGACCAGGTCAACCCGGTTGTTGAGGAGGACCTTGAACCCGTCTAGACCGTCGGCGGCCTCCAGGTAGACATCGAAAAGAGACGCCTCCCTGAGGGTCCGGAGGATCTCCTCCCGCAGGGTGTCTGAATCGTCGATAACCAGGACCGTCTTCGTCATCACTGCCCTATTCTCCGTCGTGCGCGGCTCTGCGCGGTTCACCCTCTTTGCAGTGCTCCGCGGGGAACGTCAGGTCCAGGAACTGCTTGAGGATTGCCGCCGTCAGCCCCCAGATCTCATCCCCCTGATACGTGTAGAAATAGACCGGCTGGGTACGCCCTCGCCAGTTCCAATCCTCCACCCTGAAGACCTCGGGCCGGAGGAAATGGGCCAGCGGCGCCATGATGACCCGCTCGATTTCGTTCGGATTCACCCGCAGCTCGCAGCCGGCCGGGAAGATCCCCACCACCGGCGTCACCAGGTAGTTGTGGACGGAGTAGAAATCGTCCAGCTCCCCCAGCACCTCCACATCCCCCGGCCGTATCCCCACCTCTTCCCAGGTCTCCCGCAGGGCCGTCCCGCGGGCCCCCCCGTCTTCGGGATGGCAGACCCCGCCGGGAAAGGAAATCTCTCCCCGGTGGTGGTTCAGGTGCTCCGTCCTCTTGGTGAAGAGGATGTGGTATTCACCCCCTTCGAGAAAGAGGGGGACGAGGACCGCCGCCGGCACCGGACCCGGCTCCAGGGGGACCCGCACCCTCTCCGCCAGCGCGGCCCGAACCCGCGCCGGCAGCCCGCCGTCATGGTGAATAATCGGCTCCTTCATGCTATAACGCCTTTTGAGGAACGTGCACGGCGCGTAGTTACAGTATCGGCTCTTTTGCCCGCCGCTTTAGCTCTTTTATTGTCTCTGCGTAATCACTGCTCCCGAAGACTGCGCTGCCGGCCACGAAGACATCGGCCCCCGCGTGGGCGATCCGGTCGATGTTGTCGATCTTCACGCCGCCGTCCACCTCCAGCTCCGCCTCGCACCCCCGCCGGTCGAGCATGGCCCGCAGGGCATGGATCTTCGGCAGGCACGCCTCGATGAACGACTGCCCCCCGAAGCCGGGGTTCACGGTCATGAGGAGGACCAGGTCCAGCTCGTCGAGGACGTACTCCAGGGCCGAGAGGGGGGTGGCCGGGTTGAGGGAGACCCCGGCCCGTTTCCCCAGGGACTTGATGAGCTGGATGGTCCGGTGGAGGTGGACCGACGCCTCGGCATGGACCACGATGATGTCGGCCCCGGCCGTGGCGAAGTCGGGGATGTAGCGGTCGGCGTTCTCGATCATGAGGTGGACGTCGAGGGGGAGGTCGGTCACCTTGCGGACCGCCTCCACCACCAGGGGGCCGATGGTGATGTTGGGGACGAAGTGGCCGTCCATGACGTCCACGTGGATATAGTCGGCCCCGGCGGCGGCCACGGCCCGGACCTCGTCGCCAAGCCGGGAAAAATCGGCGGAGAGGATGGATGGGGCGATTTTCTTCATTGAAACCTCCACAAGTATGTCAGGCCGATTTCTTCAGCCGCGCGGCGAAAAAACCGTCCATGCCGTGCCGGTGGGGCCAGCTCCGGAAGTCCCCACGGCCGGTGAAAAGCCCGGAAAAGGCCGGGCCAAGAGCATTCAAATCTTCTAACACAAAATCCCCGTGCCGGGAAAGGAAATCATCGATGATCGCCTCGTTCTCCGCCTCCATGGTGGAGCACGTGGAGTAGAGCAGAACCCCCCCGGGACGAAGCCTCGGGGCAGCGGCGGCGAGGATGTTCCCCTGGGTGACGGCGAGGCGGGCCACATCCTCCGGGGTCTTCCACCACTTTCCTTCGGGATTGCGCCGGATGACCCCGAGCCCCGAGCAGGGGGCGTCCAGGAGAATCCGGTCGAAGGGGGGACCGTCGGCACCGAACCCGGGCTTGGCGGCATCGCCGGCGACGGTGCGGATGATGCCGATGCCGAGCCGGCCGGCCGCCTCGGTCACGAGCCGGAGCTTCTTGGCCGAGATGTCGCCGGCAACGACCTCTCCCCGGTTCTCCATGAGCTGGGCCAGGTACGTGGCCTTGCCGCCGGGGGCGGCGCAGACATCGAGAACCCGCTCGCCGGGCTGGGGATCGAGGAAAAACGCCGCCAGCTGCGACGACTCATCCTGCACCGCGAAGAGCCCCTCGGCAAAACCGGGAAGCGAGGTGATGGCGGTCCGGGAAGCGATGCGGATGCCGTGGGGCCCCCAGGCGGTGGGTTCCGCCGCAACGCCGGCGGCGGCCAGCTCCGCCAGGAATGCCTCGCGGGTGGTCTTCAGGGTGTTGACCCGGATGGTCAGGGGGGCCTGCTCCGCCATGGCGGCCGCAAGCTCCTCCGCCTCCTGGACCCCCAGCTGCCCGATCCACCGCTCCACGAGCCAGCGGGGGTGGGAGTGGCGCGCCGCGATGTACGCGGCCGGATCCCGTTCCCGCTCGGGCCAGGGGAGGGCGTCCCGCTCCCGGTCGGCCCGGCGGAGCACGGCATTCACGAATCCCGCGGCCCGGGGCGCCAGGGCCTTGGCCAGGTTCACCGATTCGTTCACGGCGGCCGAGGCGGGGATCCGGTCCAGGAAAAGGAGCTGGTAGAGCCCGAGCCGCAGGATGACGAGAACCGCCCGTTCGAGCCGGCCGCCGCGGCCGGCGGCGAAGGCATCCACCAGGAAGTCCAGGGTCCCCTGGCGGCGAAGCACCCCGTAGACCAGCTCGGTGAGGAGTCCCCGATCGGGCCCCGCAACGGTCCCCCGGGAGAGCTCCCGGTCCAGGAGCTGCTCGGCAAAGGCGCGGTCCCGTTCGACCCGCAGGAGAATGTCGAGCGCCGTTCGGCGCGGGTTGGCTCTGGTCACGGATAGTCCTTTTCAGATGAGCCTCTTGCAAAAGTATATGCAGCAAATTGAATACAACTGCTAATCCGCATAAAAGTTGAGCTTCACCGGCAGGTCCATGATATTGTTGGGTTGCGAATCACAACAAGTCAGGAGGAAGCCGATG
>Ga0209172_10002827_pt1 | contig 28909 bp, 14 predicted proteins | sample LarsenN4metaG_FD_184113 | JGI IMG/M metagenome (GOLD analysis project Ga0209172, IMG submission 184113) | Hot spring sediment bacterial and archeal communities from British Columbia, Canada, to study Microbial Dark Matter (Phase II) - Larsen... ... | reverse complement strand
CGTGCGCGTGACTTCAACGGGATCCACGCTGATGGCCACCAGGCGCACGCCGCGGGCGGCAAATTTCTCCAGGCTTCCCTGCAAACTCCGCAACTCGGAGTTGCAGTAGGGTCACCAGTAGCCGCGGTAGAAAACCAGCAGGACGGCAGGAGCATCCTTGCCGGCGCGCCTGCCGGCCAGGGCCGGGTCGGCGAGGAGGTCGGCGAGACTCACGGGCTTGCCGTCCACATCCGGCAGGGTGAAACCGGGAGCTTTCTGGCCCACCTGCGGAGCGCCCTGGGAAGGCGGGAGCTGAGCGAGAAGCGGGCCGGAGAACGCGAGCAGCGCAAGGGGTGCAAGATTGAACAGTCGCGATGACCTGTGAAGTCTCATTTCCGAGTCTCCTGAGGCGAGGTCTTGAACACAGGCCATTGGATGCATCCAGGAGCGGAATGATTCGCGGACGCAGCCGACGGGCAAGTTGATTGACAGCGGAAAGGTCGGGGACTAGGCTAGGCCGTATCCGGTGGGAGTGTTGCTAGAAAGCGAACAGGTGCGCTGCACCGGCAGTTCGGCGACGGCGCGGGCCGCAAGCCCGTAGCCGGCGGGAGGATGAAAATGAGAATCGGGCTACGGCCAGCGATGCTGGCGGCGGGGATGGTGATCCTGAGCCTGGCCGGAATGGGCGGCCAGGCCGCGCAGAAAGGGGAGAAACTGAAACCAGGCGAGGTGGTGGCGCGACACGTGGCCTCCTTGCGGCAGCCGGGAAGCACCGCGGCCACGACATCCCGCAAACTGCAAGGGGCGGCGGAGTTCAGGATTCTGATGGGTGGCGCGGGAAACCTCATAGGAAAGGCGAGCTTTGTTTCCGGGGGGCGCCAGTTTGAATTCCGCGTGGACTTCGAGGACCCGGCGTACCACGGGGAACGCGTCAGCTTCGACGGCGAGAAAGTGGAAGTGGGGACGCTGCGGCCGGGTGCGCGGACACCGGTGGGAGACTTTCTGTTCTCCAACAACGAAATTGTGAAAGAAGGGCTGTTCGGCGGGGCGCTTTCCACCGCCTGGCCGCTGGCGGATCTCGCCAGCCGGCAGGCGAAGCTGAAATATGAGGGAATCAAAAGCGTGGGCGGGCGGAAAGTCCACGTACTGAAATACCAGCCGAAAAAGAGCGGAGATATCAGCATCACTTTGTACTTTGAGGTGGAGACATTCCGGCACGTGGGGAGCGTGTACAGAATGTCCTACGGCGTGCCGATTGCCGCTACGCCAGCGCAAGCCGTGAAGCAGGAAAGCTCCGAATATGCGCTGGAGGAGAGCTTTGGCGAGTTTGAAGCCATCGCAGGCTGGACGCTGCCCACCCGGTGGAAGATCGTCTACTCCAGACAGACGGCATCGCGGGGGAATTCGATCTGGCAGTGGGAGATCCAGTTCGACAAGAGCAGCGATCCGGGAGACAAGTAAGCAGAGATGAGGGATCCGCCAGACGCGCCCAACGCGCTGCGGGGCGCGCCCGGCCGGAGCATGCGCCGGGAAGCGAGCGCGCTCAGCCGCGCATCATCGAGATCAACTTCTTCAATTTCTTTTGCGTCTTCTTCAAATCCTTGCCCAAGGCTATGGCTTTTTTTTGCAGGTCGCCGGTGGTGGCCTTGGCGACCTTGGAGATTTCCGCGGCGGCCTTGCCGGCGTCGCGGGCGGTGCGCTCGGCGGCGCCGATGGTGGTGCCGATGGCTTCGGCGGCCTTGGTGAGTCCGGTCTTCTTTGCCATGGTTGCCTCCCGGGCGGCGGGCATGGGTGCCGCGCGCCCGCTGGAATAGGTTGCGAAATAGTACAAGAAAGACGAAGCGACGAAAAGACAAAGTAGGAACGTGTTGCAGAGTTGCAGGGACGAGCAGGGAAATGCCGGCGAACTGGGCAATCTAAAATCTCGGGTCTTGAAATTTCCGAAGCGGGGCCAGCGTAGAAGGATAAGAGTCTGACGTCCGGGTGACGCGAGCAGGGCCGGAGGAGCGGGCCGCCAGAACAGGCGGAAATCAGGGAGGAGGGTGAGTGGCCATGAAAAGAACAAGAGTCTTTTCGCTGGTGTTGTGCGGCCTGGTGCTGGGCGCGATGGGCAGCGCGCTGGCGTTTTTGCCGAGAGAAGTCCAAGCGCAAGCGGCGGTGCCGCCAAGCGGCACGGAGGCGGCCAAGCGAGGCGCAGAAATCCTGGCCGCTGGGGCTCAGGCGGCGGGCGGGGACGCGGTGAAGACAATCGAGAGCCTGCAACTGCAGGCTTCGGGGAGCGCCAATCTTCCTACGGGGCCGCTCAACATCGTAGTTAAGGTGCTGCTCGCCTATCCGGACCGGGCCCGTGTGGAGACCGATTACGGCATGGGTAGCATGACCAACGGCTTCGACGGGAAAAGCGGCTGGGTGGCCACGCCGCAGGGGAATTTCGACGTGCCCGCGGACATGAGCGCGGAATCGCTGCGCGGAATTGACCTGACCGGAGCCCTGGGCGTTTACAAGAAGAGCCTGGCGGGGAAGGCCGAGGCCGAGTTTGTCGGCGAGCAGGAAGTGGAAGGCAAGCAGACTGTCCTGGTGGAATGGACCGGGCCGAGCGGAAAGGTAAAGCTGTATTTCGATGCGCAAACGAAACTGCTGGTCGCGGCGAAGTACCGCGCGCTGACCATGCAGGGTGCCGTGGAGGAAGAGCGCCGCTGGAGCGATTTCCGCGAGGTGGACGGAGTGAAATTTCCCTTCCGCTGGGTGACGTACCGCGATGGCGGGTTGTATTCCGATCTAACACTTAATGAACTGAAGCTGAACGCAAAGATTGAGGCCAGCGCGTTTGACAAACCGCAATAAAGCAGCCGCTGGCGACGCGTGGCCGGCGAAGAAAGAAGGTAACAGGAAGCAGGTAGCAGTAGGACACTTCTTCAGACGTGGGTGCGGACAATCCCTACGATATGGACAGAAGAACTTTGCCGATGTTCTGGCGGGCGTGGATGAAGCGGTGCGCGTCGGCGGCTTTTTCGAGAGGGAAGATCTTTCCGACGACGGGTTTCACTTCGCCGGCCCGATACATGCCGAAGATTTCGTCCATTTCCTTTTTCAGTAAGGCTTCGCGGCCCTGCATGCGCCCCAGGTGGACGCCGATCACGGCCAGGTTGCGATCAATCATGGGCAGCGGGTGGTAGAGGCGCGTTTGCAGCAGGGCCCTGGCGATGCGCCAGAGGCTGCGTTTGCCGTCGGGCCCGACGGCAGCGGAGAAGCCATACACAACAAGTCGTCCTCCCGGGCCCAGGCAGCGCTGGCTGCGCTTGAAGTAGTCTCCGCCCACCGCGTCGAAGGCCAGTTCGATGCCGTCGGGAGCCACGCGGCGGACGACCTCGACGAAATCCTCCTTGCTATAGTCAATCGGATAGTGCACACCGCTCTGGCGCAGATAGTCCTGCTTGGACGAGCCGGCGGTGCCGAAGATGATGAGCTTTCGCGCGCGGGCCAGTTGCACGGCGGCCATGCCCACGCCTCCCGCGGCGGCGTGAATCAGGATGCGGTCGCCGGGCTGGAGATTGCCCATCTGGAACATGGAGTGATAGGCGGTGAGGTAGTTGACGGGCATGGCCGCGGCGTGGTCGAGAGGAACTTCATCGGGAACGCGGAACACCTGCTGCGCGGGAACGGCAACGAGTTCGGCGTAGCCTTTGAACTTGGTGAGCGCGGCGACGCGGTCGCCGCGGCGCAGGCTGGGAGCTTGAGGGTCGAGGCCCGGTCCAACGGCTTCCACAAGGCCGGCTACTTCGAGGCCCGGGACGAAGGGCGCTTTGGGTGTGCCCCCGTACAAGCCCATGCGGGCGAGGATGTCTGCGAAGTTGACGCCCACAAAATGGACGCGGATCAGCACCTGCCCCGGGGCGGGCTGGGCGTCGGGCAAGGTGCGAAGCTCAAAAACTTCCGGCGGCCCATACCGCCGAACCACCATGGCACGCATCAAAACTCCAGTGACGAGTGGCCGGTGTCCCTCGGCCAACCTCGGTGGCCTGCATCAGCGCGGGAGCCAAGTTGGCTGCGAGCCCGCGGAACCCAAGCCCGGCGCACTCGACAAGCGACCGGGCAGGGCATAGACTATACGACTTTGCTCCACATAGGAAAGGTCAACGGATGAACTCAGCTTTGCTTCGCATGGTGTCCCGAGCCGCCACGGCCGGGTTGGTTTTGGCGCTGATGACGGCCGCGGCCTGGGGCGCGCCGGGGGCTGGCACGCCGCAGAGTGGGAAGCCGCAGGCGCCGAAACCCGCGGCCAAGGAACCGCATGCAGAGAAGCCCGCCGATGCGGCGACGGGGGAGAAATCGCCTGTGCTGGCGGCGATGGAGGCGGAGCTGGAGCGCTCCATGGCGGTGCTGCAGAAGGAAACTCCCCCCGCGTACTTCCTGGGTTACGCGGTCACCGACCAGACGCGCGTGGAGGTGATGGGCTCGAACGGGGCGCTGCTGAACAGCCAGGAAGCGAGGTCGCGCTTCCTGCAGGTGCAGGTGCGCGTGGGCAGCCACGAGTTGGACAACACGCGCAGGATGGGCGACCGGGAGCGCTTGGGCGGCGGCGGGGCGGTGCCCGCGCCGCTGGAAGACGATGTGCCCGTGCTGCGGCGTGCCATCTGGCTGGAAACAGACCGCGAGTACCGGGTGGCGGCTGAAGCGCTGATCCAGATCAAGACAGGCAGAGAAGTGAAGGCCCAGACCGCGGAAGGTGAAGCGCCTGATTTCTCCAAAGAAAAGCCGCAGAGCTTCCTGGGGTCGCGCGTGACGCTGAGCGTGGACCGCAAGCCGTGGGAGGAGCGTGTGCGGACGTACACGCGGATCTTCCGCGGCTCTCCGGCGGTGCTCAACTCGATCGTGACGTTCAGCGCGCTGGCGGAGAACGCGTACCAGGCCACCAGCGAAGGAACCCGGCTGCAATTCGGCCAGGTGCGCTACCGCCTCGAACTGCAAGTGCAGGCCAAGGCCGAAGACGGCATGGACATCAACCGCTACGCCAACTTCGACTGGACCGATGCTGGTGGGGCTCCGGACGAAGCGAGGGTTACCGCGCAGGTGAAACAACTGATTCGCGAGGCGGAGCTGCTGCGCGTGGCCCCGCTGGTGGAGCCTTTTGCCGGGCCGGTGATGCTGACCGGGCGGGCCGCCGCCGTGTTTTTCCACGAAGTGTTCGGGCACCGCGCGGAAGGGCACCGGCAGAAAGACATCAGCGAGGGGCAGACGTTTGCGCGCAAGGTGGGCGAGTCGGTGCTGCCGGGGTTCATCTCCATCTACGACGATCCCACGACAAAGAAGATCGGCAAGCAGGACCTGCTGGGCTATTACCCGTACGACGACGAAGGCGTGGCGGCGCAACGCGTGCCGCTGGTGGAGAACGGCGTGCTGCGAAACTTCCTGATGTCGCGCTCGCCGCTGGTCGGCTTCCCCAACTCGAACGGACACGGGCGCAGGCAGATCGGCTCCAAGCCGGTGGCCCGCCAGGGCAACCTGATCATCCAGAGTGCGAAGACGATGACCCATGCACAACTGCGGCAGGCGCTGGTAGCAGAAATCAAAAAGCAGGGCAAAGCGTTCGGGTTGCTGATTGACGACATCGCCGGGGGATTCACGAATACGGCGCGGGGGCTGCCGCAGGCGTTCCAGGTGCAGCCGCTGGTGGTCTACCGCGTGTATCCCGACGGGCGGCCGGACGAGATTGTGCGGGGTGTGGACATCGGCGGCACGCCGCTGGTCTCGCTGACGAAAATCGCGGCCACGGGGGACACGCCGGAGGTATTCAACGGGTACTGCGGAGCGGAGTCCGGCTGGGTGCCGGTCTCTGCGGTGTCTCCGCCGGTGCTGATCACGGAGATGGAGGTGCAGAAGAAAGAGACCTCAACGGACAAGCCGCCCATTTTGCCGCATCCCAATCACGACCCGCTATGGAAAGGGGGCCGCCCGTGAGCCGGCCTGCGACAGTGAGAGGACTGCTTCTGGCGATGGCCTGCGCGCTACTCATGGCCGGGAATGCGCCGGCACAGGTGGCGCAGCCGGGCGAAGTGGACCACACGCTGCGGGCCATGCGGGACGAACTGCAGCGCTCCAAGGAGCGGCTGTGCATTGAAAACCAGGAACGCCCCTTCTACATCGAGTACCGTTTGCTGGACGTGGACGTCAAGACGGTGATGGCCGCGTTCGGGGCCTTGCTGAACAGCACGACTTCGCGGAACCGCTTCATGAGTGTGGACGCGCGCGTGGGCGACTACCTGCTGGACAGCTCCAACTTCGTGAGCGACGACGGCTTCCGTGGCTTCATCGGTTCCAGCGGGCAGGTGGGCATTGACCGCGACTACGACTCCCTGCGGCAGGACCTGTGGCTGGCCACCGACCAGGCCTACAAAGAGGCCCTGGTGCGCCTCTCGCGGAAGCGGGCGTACATCCAGAGCCTGGCCCGACCGCCGGACGTACCCGATTTCTCGCGGGTGGAGCCGCTGGTCATGATCAACCCGCGACTGGAAGCGGACTGGACGTCACGGAACTGGGAAGACGAGGCCAAGGCGGTCTCAAGCATCTTCCGGAAGTACCCGGAGCTGTACGGGACGCGGGTGACCTACTACCTGATTTATACAACCCAATACCTGATGAACAGCGAGGGGACGCAGGTGCGCGTCTCGCGCAGCCTGGCGGGCATCGAGGCCAGCGCGGATACGCAGTCCGGCGACGGCATGCGGCTGCACAACTTCTTCAGCCATTATGCGCTGAAGCCGGCGGACCTGCCGCAGGCTTCCGCGGTGCGCGATGCGCTGGAGCGGATGAGCAGGGAACTGGTAGCCCTGCGCGCGAGCCCGCCGGCCCCCGACTATGCTGGTCCGGTGCTTTTTGAAGCCCCGGCCAGCGCGGCCCTGCTGGCGCAGATGCTGGGGCCTTCGGTGGCCGGCGCACGCCCGCCGCTGGCCATGCAGACGATGTTTGAGCAAATGATGGAGCGTCTGGGCGGACGAAGCGAGTGGATCGGACGGCTCAACACGCGGGTGCTGCCGCCGGGCGTGACCCTGCGGGACGACCCGACCGCCAAGGAGTTCAAGGGCGCGCCGCTCATCGGCAGCTACGACGTGGATGAAGAAGGCGTGCGCGCGGAAAGGGTCACGCTGGTGGAAGACGGCCAACTGCGCAACCTGCTGATGTCGCGCCGGCCGGGGCCGGAGTTCGGCCGCTCCAACGGGCACGGACGCGCGGCGTTCTTGAGCGAGCCGAAGCCGACCATCAGCAACCTCTTCTTCGAAGCGACGCAGGGGGAAAGCGCTGCCGACCTGCGCAAGAAGTTCATCGAAGCGTGCAAGCTGGAAGGGCGGGAGTGGTGCCTGAAGGTGAAGCGGATGGACAACCCCGCGCTGAGCGTCCAGAGGCAAGATGATTTTGCGGAAGTGTTTGCCTCCATGGGCGGCGGCGGGGGCGCCGGCGAGCGCCCGCCGCTGCTGGTGGCGCGCGTGTATGTGGCCGACGGGCGCGAGGAACTGATCCGCGGAGCGAAGATCCTCGGCTTGAACCTGCGCGCCCTGCGCAAGATCGAAGGCGTGGGGAACGATCCGGTGGCTTACGCATTCTTCCAGAACCAGGCGCCGGGATTTGCAGGAACGGCGCTGGGCGCGTTCGGGTCGGCGCAGGGCGGGATTCCCAGCACGGTGATTGCGCCGTCCCTGCTGCTGAGTGACGTGGAAGTGCGCGGTGCGCGCGGAGAGCCGCGGCGGCCGCCGCTGGTGCCGCCCCCGCCGCTGAACTAGCCCGCATTTCTCACCAGACCGAGCGCCAAAGGCGCGGAAGAACCACAGCCCAGGGCGCAAACCCTGGGTCAGAATGCCCAAAGGAGAGTGAGCCCTAAAAGGGCGAAAGATAGACCCCGAACACAAGCTGTCTTCTTTCGCCCTCTGCGGGGCTCCGGGTAGGGGGACGCGGGAACCCAGGGCTGACCGCCCTGGGCTAACAATCTGCCGCCCCTCCGGAGCTCAGAGCGTAACGCCCTGGTGAGAAATCCGGGCTAGAAGGAAGCATTCGCACTCAGACGGCCTGACGCGGCAGCTACTGTTTGACCTGTGCGAGGATGTCCTCTTTCGCGTTCAGCGAGATCTTCTCCGGCTTGAATCGCAGGGGCACTTCAATGGTGGTGAATTTCTTGGTGACGTTGATCCAGCCCAGGCGCGCGACGCGGTTGGGCAGGTGCACGTAGATCGGCAGGATATCCTTCCAACCGTCCGGGACCCCGCTCTGAGCTACTTCCCCCTTCAGTGTCCACATGCCGTCGCCGGCATCCTGAAGCTGATAGTGGAACTGATACTGCGCCATGCCCGTCCCGTACACATACTGATTGAAGAACCAGTCCATCTTGCGATTGCCCTCGAGGTCCATGGCCGGGGTCATATGTTTTTCGACGAGGGCCTTGAAATCCTCCGTGGAAGCGGGCTGGTTGTGGTACGTGCGGGTGAATTCCTGCATCATGCGGATAAAACGCTCGTCCGGCTCCTGGCTGCGGGGGTCAAACAGCATCATGCGGATCATGTGCAGGATGTAGCCGCCCTTGTTGTACACGACAACGCTGTAAGCCCGCGGGGAATCTACAGAGTTGAGGCGCTGGCCCATCCAGACAGGCCCCAGAGAATCGTAGCGGCGGTTGCGGAGGTCGGCAGCGGATAACTCCAGCTTGTCCTGGCGGAGCCGTTCCAGAAATTCCTTTTCATTATTTCGGAAGAGCACATAGAGATTTCCGGAGAACTGGGCAAAGCCCTCCGAAAGCCACTGGTCGTGATAGCTCTTCCAGCCCACGCGATGACCCCACCACTGGTGGGAGCTTTCGTGGGCGCGGAAGAAATCGGTCAACTGCAGGTGGTCGCGAATCCCCAGTTGCTGGCGCTGGGTGGAGTCGAAAAAGGAAAGGGACCATAAGTAGATGAGCATGGGCCAGCCTTGGCCGTAGGAGTAAGCGAGGGGCAGGCTGCTCACGGCCAGGCGCTTATAAGGGTAAGGCCCGAAATACTTTTCGAAGACGCGCAGGGTATTGCTCATCTCGATGGCCATCTCTTTGGCGCGATGGGCCGGGGCCAGGTCACCGATGGGAAGCGAAGCCCGTGATGAGTTCATGGACCGCGGCATAGTGGGGTCAATCGCTTGCATCAGGTATTTTGTGTCGTTATCGAGTTCGCGATTGGCGTAGATTTCCACGTCCACGGCGCCCGCTTTTTCGGTGTGAACCTTGAAGTCTCCGTAGGCGAAGCCGGCTACCGCCAGAGGGATTCCGCTCTTCCACACCGATACTGTCGTGTCGCCTTCCTGGGTCTCGCGGACCTTGTCGCCGGTGGCGACCAGGGCGTAGCGCTTGGGGCTGCGAAACGTGATCTCAAAATCGGCGCGCGAGGCGAAGCTGTTCTCGCGCGTGGGATACCAGCCGCCGCTCTGGCAGAAGTAAGTGCCGCCGCCTTCCCTGCGCACTACGCGCTTGCCGGCATACGTGAATTCGAGAGTGAGGGCTTGAGCCGCGCGGGTCGGCTCGCGAAGCACAGCCACCACGTAGTCGCCGTATGACTGGCTGCGGTCCTTGGGGTCGCGGGGCTGGAAAAACGCCAGCGCAGCGCCGCTCGCGTCTTTGACGGATTCGACGCGGAGGTTGGCGTCGAGCACAAAAGAGAGAGCGCGGTCGCCATCGGCGCGGGGTTCGAGCAGGACGCGGGCAGTGGCGCGGAGTTCAGCGCCCACAGTGACCGCGGCGTCAATCTTGTAGCTGCGGATGCGGTAGTCATCGCGGGCCAGCGGGTTGCGGAAGGCCTCGCTCGAGCTGCGGCCGCCGGCGGGAAAACTGAGCCAGGCGTCGAAGAGCGTAACGGGGCCCCAACTGACCCAGCGGCCCACGGTGACCTCCTCCGGGTTGAGGGCGTCCAGCCGGAAGTGGACCCAGCCCTTGTCGCGGGTCTTCAAGTCCGCGGCGAACAAGGCGGTGCGCTTGCGGTCGCCGGAAAGCAGGCTGGCGAAAAGGCGAGGAAGAATCTCCGCACCCACATCTTCGCGTTCCTGCTGGCGCTCGGCGTAGAGCTTGGCGAGCGCGTTGCCCTCCGCGGCGGCCTGCCATTTTAGCTCGGTGGCCAACTGGGCAAACGTGTCGTCACTGAAGGCAAACACAGCCTCGGTGAGCTCCATATCCAAGGACTCCCGCCCGGTGAAGAGAGCAAGCTGCTGCGCCTCGCTAGGTGTGGGCGGATCAAGCTGCACACGGCCGCGGCCGCGGAAGGCGGCGCCAAAGACCACGCCGTTGACAGGCTGGGAGAATTGAATCGTGCCGGAAGAAAGCGTGATGCGGATGCGATCGCGAGTCAGTAAGACGTTTTCCACTGTGGCGGACTTGCCGGGATCAAAGGCCGCCTGCGCAAGGGCATTCCACATCTGCGCTGGATCCTGCGCCGCCCCCGGTGCGGCAAGCACAAGCAAGAGCGGCACGGCCAGCCAGGCGCCAGGAGAACCACAAAGGCAAATAACTTTCATGTTGATACCTCTCGCGAGACTGGCGCGGATTATGAAGGAGAATGAGCGGCGAGACAAGAGCGGGAGGCGCGCTCCTGCGGAGAGGGGTTAAATCAGGCAGGGGTGGCGGTGATGCGGAGAAGCTGGTGGCCGATGAGGATGATGTCCCCATCGGCCAGAGGGGTGCGCTCGCGGACGCCTACGAAGGTGCCGTTCTGGGCCTTCAAGTCCTCCAGGACGAAGCCGCCGGCCTTGAAACTGATGCTGCAATGCTGGCCGGAGAGGTAGGGATCATCGGGAAAGGAAATGGTGCCGCGGGTTCGGCCGAGGATGTTCTCCCCGGGGTGGAGCGGGTAATGATTTTCTTCCACGCCGCCCGGAAGCAGGCGGATGAGTTCGGCAGAAGATTTGTCCACTGGAACGGCGGTCTTCTCGGCCTCCGGAGGCGCAGGCTTGGCCGGCTGAGCGGCCGCGGCGGGGCGGCGCGGAGTCACAAAACGGAACATCTGGCGGCCCATCAGGATGATATCGGAGTTGCGCAGGGAGTAGGGCTTGTTGACACGCCAGAAGATGCCGTTGGCGCTGTTCAAGTCTTCCACCGCGAGGCCCTCGTCGGAGACAGTGAAGCGGGCATGACGCCGCGAAACAAGGGGGTCGTCGGGGAAGAGGATTTCGCCGTCCACGCGGCCCAGGGTGACCAGCGGCTTTTCGATGGGGCGTTCCTCGCCGTGGGAGCCGTCCGGTCGAACAATGAGCAGCGAGTATTTCAGGCGCGGCTTGGTGATGCGCGCCACGGGAGATACATCCAGCACCGCCGTGCCTTTGTGCGTGTGCGGCGTTTCGGCAGCCTTGGCCACGTCCACTCGCCCGGCCATCTGCGGAGCGAGAGGCACAACCTCCACGGCCTTGGCGATCTTCGCATCGCGCCACAGAACCTCGTAGGCCACCACTCTCTCGGCTTTACCCTTCACCTCGGCTTCCGCGACCTGGTGAAAGGGCACGCCAACTGACTTCAACTTGGATTCCAGGAAGGAACGATCCTCATCGCGCAGGCCGGAGACGTAGATGGCGTCCACCTTGGCCAACGTCTGGATGCGCGCGGCGGTATTGACCACGTCCCCGAAAACGTCCTTCTCCTTGATCATGGCCATGCCGTAGTTCATGCCGATGCGCACGTGGATCTGTTCGGGGTCATCCTGGTGGGAGTTGTAGGCATCCAGGGTGCGCTGCATATCCATGGCCGCGCGGATGGCTGCGGCGGGGTCTTCGAAATAGGTCATCAGGGCGTCGCCGATGGTCTTGCAGATGGTGCCGCCGTGCTTTTCGGCCACGGGGCTGAGCATGTCCATGCACTTGTGCACATAGACGAGGCCGGCCACGTCGCCGAATTTTTCGAAGAAGCGGGTGGAGCCGACTATGTCCGCGAACATGACGGCGACTTTGCGGGATAGCTTACTCAGCTCCTGGTCCAGCAGCTTGCGCTTTTCCAGCAGTTCCTGGAGCTTAGCGGATGCGGAGTCGTCGTGTTTCATGCTCGAAAGTGCTGGCAAATGCAAAAGCCTATATGTAAATCGCCGTTATTGCAATATTCGCGGGCTGCTTCCGGAAGAACACACAGGCGCAAAAGCGCCCCGCTACCAACGCGGGCATTTGGTCGGCGCAAGTGCGCGGCATCGCAGCAAAGCTGATCTCAAATCGCCCGGAGTTGCATGAGGAGGGCAGGCCCGAGGCACTGTGGACGATTCCTCCTGCGGTCCTGAGACCTTGCCCGGCAACAGAGCCGCTTTGCGGGTCAATTTAGCCACAGAGCGCAGGGGAGCGATTAAGCGTGGCTTGGGGCGCACGACGTGAGATGGCAAACGCCAGAGCGTGGACCAGTGGCCAGCGTGTGCGCTTCGGGAGAATGGCGCTAACGCCAAGTGTAGGACGGATTTCCCATTGACACCCCTCAGGCCATTTGCCAACATTCGCGACATAAGGCTTCCCGCCACCAGAAGGGGTCGTTTCCCATTTCCTTCGGGCGGCTCAGGAAAGGTGTCGGGCGCGGCCGGAGGAGTGTGCGCCGCGTGGAGCCTGGGAAACCACGAGGCGCGTCGGATGAACCCTGAAGGCGCGAGAGGCGCAGGTTGCCACACTCTCCCCAAGCAAAGCCGAGTTCGGCCCCTATAGCCGGCACCGGGCTGGAACTGCGCATCGGCGCGCAGACAGAAATCGGCCGGGTGCGCGATCTAAACGAAGACCGCGTGCTGGTGTTCGACCTGAAGCGCCACCGGGAACTCAGCGCAGTGGGGACGGAGACCGCGTCGTTGCAGCCGCCAGGTGTGCTGCTGGTGGTGGCGGACGGTATGGGCGGGATGAGCGGCGGCGAGACAGCCGCACAGATGTGCGTGGAGAACCTGCTGGCCAATTTTCTGCAGAAGCTGGATTTCCACCCCGGCGGAGAGCCCCTGGATTGCGGCACGACGTTGAGCGATGCGGTGCGCGAGACGAACGATCTGATTTACTCCCGGGCGTCCGCGGAAGTGCGCCTGCGCGGGATGGGCACTACGCTGACCGCCGCGTACTTGGAAGAAGAGCGCATGAGCATCGCGCAGGTGGGCGATTCCCGCGCCTACCGGCTGCGCGAAGGCGAGTTTGTCCAACTGACGCGCGACCAGACCCTGCTGGTCAGCCTGGCCGAGCAAGGCAAGCTGCCGCCCGGCGGCCTGGGCAAATCCTGGAAGAACATGCTGCTGCAGGCCGTGGGCGCGCAGGCCAATCTCCAGGTGGCCATGACGGAGAGCGACTTGCGCGACGGTGACTGTCTCCTGCTGTGCAGCGACGGCCTGCACGGGTCGGTGGAGACCGAAGAGATCGCCGAGGTTCTGCGCGGGGCCGGCAACCCTTCGGAAAAGGCGCGGGCGCTGACGGTGAGAGCGAATGAAAGCGGTGGGCCGGACAACATCAGCGTGATCGTCTGCGAAGTGGTGGCCAGGCCGGCGGGGATGCACGGAGAGCGGCGCTGAAGAAACTGGGCAAATACGAGATCATCGAGGAGCTGGGCCGCGGCGCCATGGGCGTGGTGTACAAAGCGCGCGACCCCCTGATCGGCCGTCTGGTGGCGTTGAAGACCATCACCGCAGGCCTGGCCGACAACCAGGAACTCCTGCAGCGTTTCTACCGCGAGGCGCAGTCCGCCGGAGGCCTGCAGCACCCCAACATCGTGACCGTGTACGACCTGGGCGAAGAGAACCAGATGCCGTACATCGCCATGGAGTTCATCGAAGGCACCAGCCTCGAGAACGTCATCCAGAAAAAGGAGGCGATTTCCCTCTCGCAGAAGCTCGGCTATGTGGTGCAAGTGTGCCGCGGGCTGGGGTACGCCCACCAGCGCGGCGTGGTCCACCGCGATATCAAGCCCGCCAACATCATGATGACGAAGGAAGGCGTAGTGAAGATTGTGGACTTCGGCATCGCGCGCGTGATGGCAGCGTCGAAGACGCAGTCGGGGCTGTTTATCGGGACGGTGGCGTACATGTCACCGGAGCAGGTGCGCGGGGAGCACGTGGATGGGCGCTCGGACATCTGGTCGGTAGGCGTGATGTTCTACGAGTTGCTCACCTGGGTGCGGCCGTTCGCCGCGGACAACATGGCGGCGATGATGTTCAACATCGTCAGCCAGGAGCCCAAGCCGCTGCGGGAACTCCTGCCCGACGCGTCGGCGGAACTGGAGGCCGTGCTGCACAAGATCCTGCGCAAGGAAACGCCCGAGCGCTTCCAGTCCATGGAAGAAGTCCTGCTGGATCTGGAGCCGATCTACAAGCGGTTGCAGAGCGATGTGGTGGGGCAGCTCGTCGTGGAAAGCCAGCAGCTCATCGAGGGCGGGGACTTCATCAAGGCGCGGGAACTGCTGCGCCAAGCGGCCCAACTGGATACGGCGCACTCCCAGGTGAAGCAGTTGCTGGAGAAAGTGAACGTCGAGCTGAAGCGCAGCCAGGTGCTCCCGCGGCTTCAGGAGATGTTGTCCAAGGCGGACACGCTGCTCAAGTCGGGCAAGGTGGCGGAAGCCGCGGCGGAGGCGGAATCCGCGCTGAAGCTGGATTCGGCGTACGAGCCGGCGCAGGACATGATGAAGCTGGTCCGCGAGAAGCTCGATCTCGCCAACAAGGTGCGCGAGGCGCTGCAGTCCTCCAAGAAGCGGCTGGCGGAAGGCGACCTGACCGGCGCCGAAAAGCAGGTGGACGAGGTGCTGGCGCTGGAGGCGGACAACCCGCAGGTTCAGGAACTGAAGCGGCAGATCCAGGAAGAGAAGGCGCGGCGCGAGAAGAAGAGGCTGTTTGGCGACCGTCTGCAACGCGCGCGCAACCTGTGGACGCAGCAGAAATTCGCCGAATGTATGGGGTTACTGACCGAGCTGGACAAGGAATTTCCCAACGAACCCGAAGTGCAGAGCCTGCTGACCAGCGCCCGCGCGGACCAGTCGGAGGCGGAAAAGCAAGCGCACCTGTCCGAGGCGCGAAACCTGCTCGGCGAGCAGAAGTTCTCCGAGTCCCTGGCCATCCTGGACACCTTGCTGGAACTGAACCCGACGGACAGCAGCGTGAAGCGGCTGCGCGAGCGCGTGATCGAGGAGCGCAAGGAGCATGCCAAGCGCATCCGCTTGCAGCACGAGCATCAGGCCCTGAAGAAGCTGGTCAGCGACGGAAAGTACGCGGAGGCCATCCAGCGGGCGGAGACCCTGCTCGGGGAGTTCCCCGGCCAATTCGAGCTGCAGCAACTGATGGACTTCGCGCGCAGCCAGCAGGAGCAGGCTGAGCAGAAGCGGCGCCTGGACGCCAAGATTCACGAACTGCGGGAACTCATGGAGCAAGGCGAATTCAAGCAGGCGCTGGAGGGAGCGGAACAAGCGCTGGTGGTCCACCGCGAAAACCGCGAGCTGCAGGAAATCCTGAACGCCGCGCGCATCAAGCGCAAGGAGCAGGAGGACCGGGAGAAGAAGGAGTTCATCGAAAAACAGCTCCGCGCCATGAAGGCGGCCATCGAGCGCGAGGACTACACCGGGGCCATTGACCTGGCGCAGAAGACGCAGGTGCTGGCGGGGGAGCATAAGGACATCACGCGCATGATGCAGTTGGCACAGCGCGAGCGGGAACTGCGCGACCGCAACCGCGAGGCCCAGGAGCACTTCAAGACGGCCATTTTCCGCATGGACGAAGGGAAGTTCGACGAGGCCGAGAAGATCCTGGAAGACGTGCAAAAGACGCACATCTTCGATGCGCGGGTCCACAAGCTGCTGGAAGTGGCGCGGGAGAAAAAGCCGCTGCCGGCGACGGACGAAACGCGCATCGGCATCTTCGGTCCCGGCGGCGAGGTGATCACGCCCGGCGCGCCGGCCAAGGAAGCAGAGCGCGAGTATCTCTATGTAGCGCCAAAGCCGCCGGCAGAACAGCCAGTGGAGGCAGCCGACCTGCGGGAGGGCGACAGGACGATGGTCGGCAGGCCGCAGCAGGTTGCGCAGGCCCTGGCGCAGCCGCAGATCGTTGAGCCTCCTGCTGTTGCTCCGCCTCCGCCGCCGACAGCAATGCCCCCTGTACCAGAACCTCCTGCTGCGCCGCCTGTGGCACCACGCAAGCCTGCTGTCGAGAAGGAAAAGAAGAAGGTCAAAGGCAAGCCGGTGGTGGAGAAGGCGGCACCACCTCCAGCCAAGCCTGTCGAAGCAAAGCCCGCGGCGCCCGCCGTCGAAAAGGTTGCGCCGACCGCGCCCGCAGTGGAAAAAGCACCGCCGGCCGTCGAAAAAGCTCCGCCTCCTCCAGTGGAGAAGCCAAGACCGCCGGTGGAGGAAAAGAAGCCTGCGGTGGCAAAGCCCGGGGCCTATGAAGAGACGGTTCCGGTCTTCAAGCCGAAAAAAGAAAAGCCTGGCGAAGCCCCCGCCGCGGCCATTCCGGTTCCGCTGCCGCTTGAAGTGCCGGCCTGGAAAAAGCCGGCTGTGCTGGGCGGCATTGCGGCGGTGGTGGTGCTGGGCGTAGTGATCGGTGTGGTGATAACAAAGCAGGGGCCGTCCGAACAGCGCGGCACAGCGGGGACGGGGAGCGAAGTTATCTCGCCCCAGCGGACCGCGCCCACGACCGCGGCGGGTCCGACGGCGGATCAACTGCAAGGGAAGGCCATGGACGAGGCGCAAACGCTGATTGCTTCCAAGAAATACGACGCGGCGGAGCAGAAGCTGCAGCAGGCCAAGAGCATCAGCGGCGGCTCGCGCGGCGCCGAGATTGACGTCCTGCTGAAGAAGATCGGAGAAGTGAAGGGCAACGTCGAGCTGCAGGTACTCCTGGCCAAGGAAGACAGGGTTTTCCAGTCCGGGGTGAAGGCTTACAACTCGAACAAGGTCAGCGATGCGCGCAGGGCATTTGATGAAGTCTCGAAAATGCAGCAGGGGGCGCGCCGCGCAGATGCGCTCGATTATTTGAACAAGAGAATCCCGGATCTGGAAAAAGCCAACGGGCTGTTGAGCCAGGCGCAGCAACTGGCGGGCAAGAAGGACAAGGGAAGCCTGGAGCAGGCGAAGAACCTCGTCACGCAGGTCATTGCCATGAACGGGCCGCGCACGCAGGATGCGCGGAACCTGGAAGGGAACATCAGCAAAGCTCTGGACGCGCTGGCGGGCGCCGAGGCTGCGGCGGCAAGGGAGCGCAGGATAAATGATCTGCGCAGCGGGGCCGCACAGGATATCCAGCGCGAGGACTACAGCTCCGCCCGCGCGAAAGCGGACGAGATCCGCGGGTTGGGCGGGAATCCTTCCGATGTGGTCAGCACCATAGACCGCGCGGAGCAAACCAAGTCCGGTTTGCTGCAATCCCAGTTCGATCGCGCGAAGAACGACGCCAACGCGCTGCGACAACTGCAGAACGATTTGCAGAAATACACCGGGATGGGCGGAAGGGTCGGGGAGAAGGCGCAGGAGCTTGTGGCCAAGATCCCCGCAGAGCTAGACCGGTTGGCGGCGGCCAGCCGACCGGCACCGACGCCGCCCAGCGCAGCCGCGATAACGCCGGTTGCACCGCTGCGAACGGCAAAGGCGGAGGTCGTTTCTCTCGCCGCGCAAAAGTGGACCCAGCCGTTGAGCGCCGGCCAACTGGTGAACTCGCGGTATCTGGATGGCGGCCCCAAGCTGGAGCGAGAAGCGATCGTCCCGAGCGAGATTATCCAGCGCGCGGCTGTGGGCAGCACCCTACAGGTGGAAGTGGACGTGAACGAAAGCGGCCAAGTGACCGGCGGGCGGGTGCAGAGCGGTGACGATGCTGTGGGCAAGGCCATTGTTGAACTGGCCAAGAGCGCGTGGAAGTTTGCGCCGCCGCGGGTGAATGGCAAGCCGGTGACCACCCGCGTGACCATGCGCGTGAGATTCTAGCCCTCCGTACACTCCTTACCGGATGCTTCCCTCCCTATAAATCAGGCTATGCGCATGGGAGTGGTGGCAGCCATCCGCGAGCGGGCGAGCCGCCGCTCACGCCTGCGGAAGCAGCACGATCCAGCCTGAAAATGAAAGAGGCCCGGGGAGCGGTAGCTCCCCGGGCAAAAGATTCTTCCGGCCCGCCGACGCTAAAAGAAGAACTTCAGGCCGAACTGCATGCGTCGGCTGCTGGTGTTCATGTAGCGCTCGCTGCGGAAAGTGCTGGAGAGAGTGATGGGGTCGCGGGCGTCTATGGAGTTTTCGGGGATGACGCCGGTGATGCCCGCCGGGGTGAAGCGCGGCGAAAAGGCGAATGCCGGGGATGCCTGCGCATCGGTGGAGAATACGTTGCCAATGGGGTTGCCCGGGTTGCGACGGTTGAACACGTCGTAGATTTCCCAGCGGAACTGGATGGTGTACTTCTCGCCCCAGTGGAAGTTCTTGAGGATGGAGAGGTCCCAATTGATGATCTCCGGGCCGACCAGGATGTTGCGTCCGGCGCTGCCGGCAAAGAACTGCGCGGTGCCGACCGTGAAGGACTGGCCCGGACGCACGCCCAGAGGCACCTGGACGAAACGAGCGCTGGCCGGGTTGATGGCGTTGCCGCCCAGGTCCACGTAGCCAAGCGCCGTGCTGGTGCAGTTGGGATCAAGGAGTAGCGCGACGCTGCTCGCCGGAGCCTTCGGATCACCGATGGCCGGGCGAGCTGTAGAGAGGCGACCGAAGCCGGCCGGGTCGCTGCAGTTGCCCAAGGCGGTGCCGTTCAGCACCGTGTAGGGCTGGCCGGACTGATAGGAGATGATGCCGCCAAGTTGCCAGCCGCCGAAGAACCAGTTCTTGGAATGCCCGAGCAGCCAAAGATAGCTGGCCACCACGCGATGCCGGCGGTCAAAGGAAGAGTTGGCACGCTCGGCGTGGAGGTTGCCCGGGTCCTGGGCGAACGGGGAGATGGCCTCGACCGTCTCAAACCCCTGGCCGCGGAGGAAGCCGGAGAAGCTGCCCAGCAGGTCGGTGGATACCAGGCGGACCCCGGGGCCGAAAATCTCGCTGACGTTGTCAATGTTGTGGCTCCAGGTATAAGCCAGGCTGAGCGTAGCGTCTCCGAGCGGCCCGATGGGCATCATGCGGCGCGTCATGGAGGCCTGGAGCGAATGAAAGATGGAACTGCCACCGTTGCCGACCTTGGTGATCGCTCCGCGGAGGTTGCCCGCCTTGCTGCGGTTGCTGACGCAGAGCGGGCTGGGGCCGATGCCGCTGGTGCACGCGGTGTTCCAGCCGGCAAAGGGGTTCTCGTCGGTGCGCATGAAGAGCTTGGTGCCCTTGCTGCCGACGTAACCGACTTCAAACATCATGTTGCCGCCGAGTTCCTGTTGCCATCCCAGGGTGAAGTTGTGCACGTAAGGGTTCACCAGGCGGGCATCCACGGTGTCCTGCGTGGAACAGTTGAGCAGCGGAATGAGCCCGACGTTGGAGCGCTGCTGCGGTGTGGAGCAGCCCGCCACGTTGACGTTGAGGTCGCCGGCGCGGAACGGCTGACTGGGGAAGGTGCCGCTGGGCGCGATGCGCGTGAAGCCGGCCACCGTGCTGGCCACCACGAAGGGAGAAATCGGCGCGCTCTGCCAGACCAGCAGCGGGATGTTGAGCACCACCGGGTTGTACATCAGCGCGTAGCCGCCGCGGATGACGGTGCTCATCCAGGGCGACCAGGCGAAGCCGAAGCGCGGGGCAAAGTTATTGTCGTCGCGGCGGACGGAAGGCGCGCGGCCGTTCAAATCGCGCAGGCGGTTGATGGGCTGGCCGAAGTTCTCGTAGCGCACGCCGATACTGAGCGTGAAAGTGGGGGTGGCGCGCCAGTCGTCCTGGAAAAAGTAGAACTGGTCGAACTCGCGCAGGCGCAGCTCGGGGTTGCCCTGGCCGATGACCAGGCTCGTGTTGGGATCGCTGAACACGTTGGGCAGGCGCTGGAAAACAAACAGGGCGCGCGTAGTGCCGGAACCCGGCTCGGTGGCGAACGGATTCAACCCCGGGATGCCCTGCTGGCCGAAGAAGTACTGCCCCAGATCGGAGGGGTTGCTATCAATGTCGCTGTGAATGCGCACGAAGTTGGCACCAAACTTCAGGCTGTGGTTGCCGCGACTGTAGGAGAAGTTTTCCTGAAACTGGAAGGTGTTGGTATCAATCTGTGTGGGCGTGGAATCGCGGCCGATGGTGAAGCGGGTGCCCGCCGAACCGAACAACGGCTGGAAGGTGCTGAAGCCGCCGAAGTTGTCGGTGACGGTGGCGGCGGCCGCGACGTTGCGGGTGCGCTCGTCCATCTGGAAGGCACCGGTGCCCGAAGAGATGCGGCTGAAGGAGAAACGGAACTCATTCAGGGCGCGCTGCCAGTAGTAGCGATGATTGAGCAGCAGGCTCTGGCTGCGCTGGTGCGTGTGCAGCTTGTAGTCGGGGTACAAGCCGAGGTCCGCGAAGGCGGCGTCGCCCGCATTGGTCAGGGGGAAGCGGGGCGTGCGCAGCTCGTCGAAGAGGTAGCGGCCGTAGAGGTCGCTGGAGTTGCTCAGGCGGTGATCCACACGCGCGGACCACTGGTGGTCGCGCACGTCATAGGCGTTTCCGTCGGGCACGAGGAAGGTGGAAAAGGGCACGTTGGTAGTGCCAATCAGCGCGTTGGTGGCCGCGCGGCACGGGTTGTTGGCGTTGTAACCCGTGATGGGCGGGGCGGGCAAGGTATTGAAGCAGGGCGCGCTCAGCCCCGGAACGCTGAGCAGCGACGGAGTTTGCAGAAGGCGGAGCAGCGCATTAGAGAGCGGCAAGCCGCGCAAGACGGCCAGCCCGGCGGTCGTCGGGTAGGTGGCGATCACCGGGAAGATATTGGAGAGGTTATTGCGCGTGCGGTCCCACTGATAGGAGGTGAAGAAAAATGTCTTCTCCTTCACCAGGGGGCCGCCGAAAGTGACCCCGATCTGGTTCTCGTAGTAGCGGGCCGGGGAATTCAGCAGGGCGACCTCTTCCACGCGGCTGCGCGCATTGAGGGCATCGTGCTGCCCGTACCAGAACAGGCTGCCGCTGAAGCGGTTGGAACCGCTCTTGGTGATGGCGTTCACCGTGGCCCCGCTGTTGCGGCCGAACTCCGCCTTCTGCTGGTTGGTGAGGATGGTGTACTCCACGAAGATGTCCGTGTTGGTGAACTGGGTGGCCGCCCCGCCGAACAGCGGTTCGTTGTTGTCCACGCTGTCGATGATGAAATTGTTGTCGCGGCCGCGGGAGCCGTTGGAGGAGAAGGGCACCAGCGTGCTGCCGAAGCTGAAGGTGCGCACACTGAGCACGCCCGGAGCCAGCAGGGCCAGGTTGTTAATATCGCGCGTCAGCAAGGGGATCTCACGCACCTGGCGCTCCGGGAAAAAGGAAGCGATGGTGGGACCCGTGGGGTCGGTCATGGGCGAGGTGGAGGCCTTGACTTCGATGGTGACCGCCTCGGCGGTCAGTCTCAACTCGAAGTCTTCAATGGTGACGCGATTCACACTGACCAGAACGGGGATGTGTTTCACAGACTGGTAACCCGCGTTCTCCGCCAGGACTTCGTACTCACCGGGCGGGATCTCCGGGATGCGATAGTAGCCCTCGGAATCCGTGCTGGTGACGTAGCTGCGCCCTGTAGCCGGGTTGCGCACATTGATACTGACCGCACCAATCCCCTTGCCCTGAGCATCGCGCACTCGTCCGGCAATCACCCCGCTGATGGTTTGCGCCGAGACGGCCCCGGCCAGAAGCGCGAGAAGGACGAAACCAACCCATCCGAAGCGCCATCGTCGCGGGTACATGGGTTTAACTCCTCTCCACCTTATTCCTTGAGGGACCCGTCCCAAGGCTGCCCCGTTTCCGCAGCCGGGATTCGCGCGCGACACGAAGGCCCTCTGTGCGGGCAGGATTCGCGCGCAAGTGTGGGTACTTTCCTACATTCGGAAAAACAATGTCAAGCGCATATTGGGAAGGCGGTGTTCAACTTAAGTACGAATGAATTGTGCAGATTAGGAGACACAGAGAAGACATTATTCTTGACTTAGGGGGAAACAAAATAGTAGCTTGCGCCCGCAGGCGATTGTGTCTTTTTGGGCCCGGTTTCGAGCCAATCGGCGAAAAGTGGGAGAAGCCAGCCATGTCTTTGAACCCTGTTGCGGCCTACCTAGCCACCGATTTGCGTTCCTCTCAAAGCCAAGGCAAAGCACGGTGCGCGGGTATTGTAGTGGTGCTCGTTTTGGCGCTTGGCCTGGGCGGTTGCGCACTCAACTCCTTCGGGCTACCCGGTGGCCTGCCGGTCCCGCCGGGCGGCGGAACCCTGAGCATCACGCGGACAACACTCGTGAATGGTATCCAGGGCCGGGGCTATACGATTTCAATCACCACCTCTGGGGGCACGGGAGCGCTGACAAGCTGCAGCATCATCGGCGGCGCCCTGCCCACCGGGTTGAGTGTTGGCGTGGATCCCGCCAATGCCTCGCGCTGCCGCATTACGGGAACCATTGCAGCTTCGGTAACTCCCGGAGGAGTGACCTTCACCGTGCAGGCCGCGGACACGGGCACGCCCTCGGCCACCGCTTCGCAGGTGTTCCTGTTGACCGTGCGGGCGGAGTTTGCCATCACCACCACGGGAGCGATGCTGGACGGCGTGCAGGGCCGCACTTACGGAAATGCGCCGCAGACGCCGCAGCCGGTGAACACCAGCGCCAGCGCGACGGTGGGGAACGCCCCTCTGACGAGTTGTACGTTTACTGTCACGGCCAGCAACCCCGGTTTTAATCTCACGCCGGCTCCCGCAGGAGCGGCCTGTCCGTTGAGTTCCGGGGCCACGCCGCTTTCTGCGGCGGGCAACTATACGGTGCGACTGTCGGTGGTGGATTCGCCGATTATAGACCCCGTGCTGGGGGGAACCGTCGTCCCCGCCGGCACTGTGACCAATACGCTTGCCGCGCCGACCCTCACAGTACGCGCCCCGCTGGCGTCCGCGCTGGCGCAGTCCACCAATGCCACGCCCAATACCGCGCTGCTGCCGGCGGTTGAGTTCCGGAGCTACGGCAGGGGCGCGCAGGCCGCGGGTGCTCCGCAGTTTACGGCCACGGGCGGAATTCCATCTTCCACCGGCAACTACGGATGGTGTCTTTTCGCGGGTGCCATACCTGCCGGATTTACAACGGTTCCTGGACCCATCAGCACCGACTGCGCGACTCCCACGGCAGTGGCCAGTGTCACGCCGCTGACCTTGGAGTCCACAGCGGCCGGTGCGGCCAGCGGACCGACCGCTTTCACACTGCGGGTGAGCGATTCGGGGAACGCCGCGGTACCTGCGGGCACCTCTACACAGGCCACGGCACTGACCATCAATTCTGCGCTGAGCATTGCTGTGAACTTTGGTTCGCTTCCGGACGCCGTGGTGGGCCGGCCGTACGGCGGCGCGGGGTTCACTGCGGTGATCTACACGGCTTCCAATGGCCTCGGTGCCTACACATTCTCCACGCCGGCCAGCGTGGCCGCGCCGGGGGCGGCCTTTCCCACGCCGATGGCCTGCGTCGCGGCGGCCACCACGTTCACCTGTTCGAGTGCTGCCATCACAGCCGCAGACGGCACGTACAACAACATTCCGGTCTCAGTGAATGACGCGGGCAACGCCGCAGTGCCCGGCTCGGCCGCCGCAAGTGTCACAGCAACCATCACGCGCTCCCTCACCATTCGCAAGGCGTTGACCTTTGCCTCCGTGAATTATGGCAACCCATTGCCCGCCGCGGTGAACGGGCGGCTGTGGGGAGGCGGGGTTGCGGGTCTCACGCCCTTGATCTACACGGCTCAAGACGGCTTGGGCGGCTACTCCTTCGCCGTGAGCGGGACCGCCTTCCCCACGGGAATTCTCTGCGTGACTTCGGCCGCCACGTTTACTTGCGACACCTCCACAACTCCCGCCGGGGTGACCGGTGCACCAGGTGCTTACAACGGCATCTTGGTCAATGTGAACGACACCGCCAACGCCACCACGCCCGACGCTTTGGCTTCGGCCACACAACCAGCAGCCATCTCGCGTAACCTTACGGTCAACGCGGAAATCAGCCTGACCAGCGTGGTGCCGGACCCTGGCAATGCCGCCACCTCAGCAGCAGTCATTGGCCGGGCCTACGGTGCTCCGGGCGGCAGAACTTCGCCGGTGTACACGTTTGCGGGCGGGCTGGGTGGTTACACCATCACCACGCCGACCATTCCCGGGTGGATGGCCTGTACGCCGACGCCGCCGACACTGACCTGTGACAGTGGCGCGACGACAGTGGCCGCCGGGCCGAGCACGATCACGGTGAACGTGGTGGATACGGCGAACGCCGCGACGCCGGCGAAAAGCCCCGCCTTTGCGGATACGCGAACAATCACGGTCAACGCGGACATCAGCCTCACCAGCGTAGTGCCGGACCCGGCTGCGGCCACATCCGCTGCCGTAATTGGCCGGCAGTACGGCGCGCCGGGCGGGAAGACTTCGCCGTTGTATACGTTTGCGGGCGGGCTGGGCGGTTTTACGATCACCACACCGACCAAACCGGCGTGGATGACTTGTACGGCTACGCCGCCGACGTTGACCTGTGACAGTGGTGCGACGACGGTGGCGGCCGGGCCAAGCACGATCACGGTGAACGTGGTGGACACGGCGAACTCGACTACGCCAGCGAATAGCCCGGCCTTTGCAGATACGCGAACCATCACGGTGAACGCGGCCCTGGCGATCGCGCTGGCGCAGAACAGCGCGGATCTGACCGGCGGCGCTCCGGCGGTACTAGCGCCAGGCGTGACCGGGCGGACTTACGCGCGCGGGGCGCAGGCCACCACAGGTGCAGTCAACTACACGGGCACGGGCGGCACCGGGTCGAGCACCTATCGTTGGTGCATTAGCGCAGGAGCGGTACCGGCAGGCTTCGTGGACCGCACGCTGGTTGTAGCGGTGAGCACCACATGCACCTTAGGTGGCTCGACGGCTGCGGCGAGCATAACGCTGGAGGCCGACCCGGTCACGGGCGGAGCCGCAACCTACAATTTCACTATGCAACTGGGCGATGGAGGGAACACCACGACGCCCGATAGTTTTGCCGTTCCCACTTCGAGTTCGCAAGACACGCGGGTGGTGATCAATGCGGACATCAGCCTGACGAGCGTGGCACCGGACCCGGGCAACGCTGCCACATCAACGGGAGTAATTGGCCGGACGTACGGGAAAGCGCCCCAGTCGCCGCCGGTGTACACGTTTGCGGGTGGGATCGGTGCATACACGATCACTACGCCGACGATCCCGGCGTGGATGACTTGTACGCCGACGCCGCCGACGTTGACCTGTGACAGTGGTGCGACGACGGTGGCGGCCGGGCCGAGCACAATCACGGTGAACGTGGTGGATACGGCGAACGCCGCGACGCCGGCGAAAAGCCCCGCCTTTGCGGATACGCGAACAATCACGGTCAACGCGGACATCAGCCTGACGAGCGTGGCACCGGACCCGGGCAACGCTGCCACATCAACGGGAGTAATTGGCCGGACGTACGGGAAAGCGCCCCAGTCGCCGCCGGTGTACACGTTTGTGGGTGGGATCGGTGCATACACGATCACTACGCCGACGATCCCGGCGTGGATGACTTGTACGCCGACGCCGCCGACGTTGACCTGTGACAGTGGTGCGACAACGGTGGCGGCCGGGCCGAGCACAATCACGGTGAACGTGGTGGACACGGCCAACACAACGACGCCGGCCATTAGCCCGGCCTTTGCAGACACGCGCACCATCACGGTGAATGCGGCGCTGACCATTACCACGGCGACGCTGCCGAACGGGCTGCTGGGCTACACCTACGCTCCAGCCCCGCCCGGCCCCGGCGGCGTGACGCTGGCTGCGACGGGCGGCATTGGAGGGCTGACGTGGGTCGCTGGAGGTTCCTCCGGACCCTGCTCCCCCACTGGTTCTCCGCCCACTGGACTGGGGTTAGACGCCAGCGGCTTGCTCTCGGGCATTCCAACGGTGGCCAGCACTTTGACTACCGACTTCACGTTTGAAGTGTGCGTGTTCGACACCGCGAACACCACCACGCCGCGCGGTACTCCGGCGGTGTTGCCTGCCTATACGGTCAACATCATGAACACGTTTGCCTACCTGGCCGACAACACGAACGACGCGGTGGAAGTGATCAACACGACAACCAATGCTGCGGTCACAACCATTGCGCTCACGGGCGGTGACCTTCCCTTCGGCGTGGCCGTAACGCCGGACGGGCGCAAGGCCTATGTGACGCTGAACGGAGTGGACGAGGTGGCGGTGATAGACACCATCACGAATTCAGTCAGCACCACCATCTCGCTGTCCACGTGCACGGGTCCGCTGGGGATCGCCATGGGCACCCCGGGCGGCGTGTCGCCGAGAGCGTTTGTAGCCTGCTCCAACGGAGAGATTGCGGTATTGGACACCACGACGGATACCGAGTTGAGTTCTACGACCTATGGCTCGCCCGGCGCGACCCTCTACGGCATCGCCATTTCGCCGGACGACGCCTTCGTGGCCGCCACGGACACAGCCAACGCCGAGGTAATCGTGCTGAACTCGGTGACCCTTGTGAACGTCACCAACTCCCCCGCTACGGCCGGAGTGAGCGCGCCGCACGGGGTGGCCTTCAGCGCCAACAGCGCCCGCCTCTACATCGCCGGGGCGTTCTCAGACGACGTGGTGGTTGTGGATCCCAACGATCCTACCAACGTTATCGCCGGGCCGATTGCGACCGGTGGCGGTGGCGGCGTGGATACTCCCGAGCAGATCGCGGTTACGCCGGATGGGACGCGCGTCTACGTGACGTTGAATGGCGCCAGCAACGGTTTCGCGGTGTTCAACGACGGCGCGACGCCCACGCTCAACACCGTGGTCACCCCGGTGAACTTCTCCTCGCCCTTTGGCGTGACCATTCCACCGCTGCTCATCGTGCCGGCCACCGGTGTGCGCGTGTACTTCGCCCAGTTTATCGGGGCTAGCGTGGAAATCCACGACGACGAGTTGACCACGCCCTTCGGACGGAACGGCGCGTCACCCATCAACCTGTCGGGAGGCGCAACACCACAGATCATCGCCCACATTCCTGTGCCGAGATAAAAATAGGGTTCAGGGATCGGGGGTCAGGTAAAGACATGAGGCCCGCGAAGGAAAAACTTCGCGGGCCTTTGACTTTCTAGCCGGCCATGCTCACCAAGCCGAGCGCCAAAGGCGCGAGAGAACCATAGCCCAGGGCGCAAGCCCTGGGTCAGGAAGCGAGAAAGAAAATCAACCCTGAAAGGGCGAAAGACAGGGCCGAACATAAGTTGTTTTCTTTCGCCCCTCCGGGGCTCGAGGAAGGTGGGACGCAGCAACCCAGGGCTGACGCCGCGGGCTAACAATCTTTCGCTCCTGCGGAGCTCAAGGCGCAACACTCTGGTGAGAACTCCGCGCTAGAACTTCAGGGCCAGGCTGTTTTTCTGGAGCAGGGTGCTCAATTCCGCCTGGGCGATGGTGAGCGCGATCTCCACACGCTCGTCCTGCTGGGCCATGCGCAGGGCCTCGAGCACACGGGCCAAGTCGGGGTTCGATTCATTCAGACGGAAAGCCTGGTAAGTGACCGCGGCTTGCAGGAGCTTCGCGACCACCAGCGCATCGGAGCTGTTCTGGCAGCGCAGCGCGGCCTGGCCGCGGAACCCCTCGCTGAACCGAAGCTGCAAGGCCGCGGTCTGCAGGCGGGCGGCCAGTGTTTCGAAGCCCGCCACCCGAGAGATTTCCGGCAGGAGCTGCTTCACCGCCAGGAAGGTGAATTGGCTGTCCAGCGCAAACCATACCGGCGATTTGCCGTTCAGTTGGCGCACCAGATCCATCAGGGGACGGTTGTCCAGAAGACTCGCTCCGCTGCTCGCGCGCCGGTTGAGGATTTCCTCCACCAGGTCGCGGAAGCCGAAGATGGCCGTAGATGGATCGAAGAATGCAAAGACAAACTCGCGGCCCTGGTCGTTCTTGCCCAGGTTGAGAACCAGCGCGCCTGCATGCCGCGTGTGAGGCAGTTGGCGCTCCTTCACCAGCCGCTCCACCTCACCGGGAGGGAAGTTGCCCTCGGCCACGCCCACCAGTCCTACTTGCTCCCCACCGGAGGCGGGCAGGAAGCCCCAGCTCAACTGGTGAACCTCGCTGTCAAAGTCTATGCCGATATAGCGCGTCCATTCCGCTAGCTGCCGAAAACGCTCCGGCAGAACCTGGGTCTTCAGTTGCGCGTAGTTCGGCGAGTGGCGCAGGCTGCGCAGGTCGAGGAAGACCAGTTCGCCGGTCTGGCGCGGGTAGAGTGCCAGCACCTGGCTGGGCAGTGCCTGGGCGAACGCGGGGCTGTGAAATGAAAACAGGGCCGCAAATACTGCGGCAAAAATGACCAGCTTTCTCAAGAGCAGGCTCCTTCCACGCGTGCAGCTTGGGACGCTGCGAAGAAACTGCACGTTACTTCTCACTGGCTTAGACGCAGCCAACTTACGTGAGTTCCGCCGGGCAAGTCAAGAAAAGCCCCGCCGGTGAACGATAAGCCAGGCAGCATTTCTTGTTTCCGCGCTCCGGTAATCGCGCCGCGAATGCGCCAAGTGACGCAATGGTGGTTCTGCTCGGAAGTTTAACAGCGCACTTAAGTGCTTTACAGCGTTTCGCTTAAGTCCTGGGAGCGCCCGGCCTGCTTGGAACCCCCCGTGCTCTTCTACGGGGAACACGCTGCGCAGTCCACCGCTTGCCCCGCACGAAGGCGAAGGGCGGCGGGTTGGCTGGCCGCTTCTGGTGCAGGCGCGCCCGGGAAGTAGGGCCCATGGAATTGCCACGGGAGTTGGAACAATTTCGCAGGGAGCACGATGACATCCTGCGTTTCTTGCGCGAATGGGAGCAGGCGCTGGCCATGGCCGCCAGCAATGATGACGGCCAGCGGCGCCAGGGACTCGCGCAACTGCTTCGCATGG
>Ga0209172_10002826_pt1 | contig 28920 bp, 25 predicted proteins | sample LarsenN4metaG_FD_184113 | JGI IMG/M metagenome (GOLD analysis project Ga0209172, IMG submission 184113) | Hot spring sediment bacterial and archeal communities from British Columbia, Canada, to study Microbial Dark Matter (Phase II) - Larsen... ... | reverse complement strand
CTAACATAGAGTAGACCCGCTAAACGGGGTGATTCATCACGACGTTTAGGGGATCTACCCCTGTGGCTCTGCCTGAAAACGCCCGATATAGTGGGCATCACGTGGAAAATGTTGGGATTAGCCGAAAGGCTTCAGCAATTATACGGTGGTAAACGGATGGATCACAAGCTCAAACTCCTGGATCTCGTGCGTCAGAAAATTCGCCTCAAACATTACAGCCTTCGCACGGAACGAGCCTATATCGACTGGATCAAACGCTTTATCCTCTTCCATCACAAGCGACACCCAGCCTCCATGGGGGCGCCGGAGATTCGTGCCTTTTTGTCTCACCTCGCGGTGGCGCGAAAGGTCGCCGCTTCCACCCAAAGTCAGGCCTTAAGTGCCCTCATCTTCCTGTACCGGGAGGTCCTTGACCGGGATGTTGGCTGGCTGGGGGAGATAGAACGGGCCAAGAAGCCCGAACGCCTACCCGTGGTGTTCTCGCGTGGCGAAGTGCGCGCCATTCTCTTGCACCTCGACGGCCAACACTGGCTCATGGCCAGCCTCCTCTATGGGGCAGGGCTGCGCCTTATGGAATGCCTCCGTCTCCGTGTCAAGGATGTCGACTTCGCCTACCGCCAAATCCTGGTTCGCGACGGCAAGGGGCAGAAGGATCGGGTTACCATGCTGCCCCACGCACTTGTCGAACCGCTGAAGCGCCAGTTGGAGAAGGTCAAGGTCTTGCATGAAGAAGATCTGGCAGAGGGCTTTGGCGAGGTCTATTTACCCTTCGCACTTGAGCGCAAATTCGCCAATGCCGGCCGCGAGTGGGGCTGGCAGTATGTCTTTCCCGCCCGGCGGCGCTCAGTCGACCCGCGCACCCGCCAAGAACGTCGCCATCATCTCGATGAGAAGACGCTGCAAGAGGCGGTCAAAAAGGCAGTGAGGGCGGCGAAAATCGCGAAACCAGGAAGCTGTCATACGCTCCGTCATAGTTTCGCGACCCATCTGCTCGAAGCTGGTTATGACATCCGCACGGTGCAAGAACTACTCGGCCACAAGGACCTGCGCACGACCATGATCTACACCCATGTGTTGCAACAGGGTGGGAAAGGCGTGCGGAGTCCCTTGGATTCGATGTGAATGCGAGGAACATACACTCGACGCTGACGCGCTAAGGCTGCCGACCGCCTGTGAGTTGAGCGGCGGCGAGGCCGCGCGGTGCGGCTTAACCGCGAATCGACCCCCTAACTGGGATGATATCTCACGACGTGAGAAGGATCTATCTCCGCCGACGTTCTCTCAAGTGTATATGTTCATGAGCATTGTGAGCAGGCCTTGGGGGTGAGACGGCACATCGGCGGGGTTAGAGGCCGGTTCCCCAAACGGATTGCAATGCCAGGCCGCCGCTCAAAACACCTGGTCCGTGAAGTCGCGCTCGCGGAACACGCGCATCTTCCACGATTTGATGTTGGGGACGGCATACGGCAAGATGCGTAAAGAGTAGTAGGGCGGCAGGACGGGGATGCCGAGCATGTCCCCCAGCGTGATGAACATGAAGAGATGCTCGAGATGCATGCGCGTCTTCAAGGCGGCGCTGACGTGACTATGCGCCGCCATGCCGTAAAAGAGCCCCTTCAGCGCGCTGAAGAAGCCTCCTTGCTTGCGCTCTTCTTGGCTTTCCGTCGGTTTCTTGGGATCGGCCATGAGTCCCCCCTCGTCCAAATGTCAGCGAGCCGTGCCGTGCGCCACCGCGCTCCGGCGAAATCCCCTCCTCCCCCGCTCCCGGCGGGAGCGGGGGAGCCACTGGCGTTCAAAGCGCTAATCCGCCTCAGCCGGCCGCGGTTGCACCGCCGGCGTGGTCACTTTGTAGCGGCCATAGCTGCGGAAGAGCAGAATCGCCATGCGCAGGCCCAACGCGAAGAGACCCACGCCGATCAGCAGGAGCACCAGGTGCATGAGCCAGCCGGCCCAGAACAGATTGTCCAACGGCTTGGCGAATTGGTAGCCCTCGGTGGTGAGCGAGATGACGAGCGTGCGCGCGAAGACGCCGAAGATCTGCCACAGCAGAGCCGCCAGTGTGGTGACGATCATGAAGATGGCGGGGATGAGCGTCCAGCGGGTACGCGCCTGGACCTTCGCCAGGTGGATGGTGATCAGCATCAACGCCAGGCCAGCCATGAGCTGGTTGGCGGAACCGCCGTAGATCCAGATGTTCAGGAACCCACCATAGGCCATGAACACCCAGGCGAACGCCAGCATCAGGATGGTCGCCACGTGCTTATTGGCCATGATCGGCAGGCGTTCACCGAGGAGCTCCGCCGCCGCCATGCGCCAGACGCGCACCACCAGCGTCAAGAGCGACATGGCATAGAGCACCAGCACCGCCGAAAAATAGGTCTCGAAGAAGCCCCGGCCGCCCAAATAGCCCGCCGTCAGCCGCGTCGTGCCGTCGACCCAGGCCTCCACCTGCACGGCGGGGTTGTACTTGCCCGGCTCCAGCACCATGTAGGCGGCCAGCGAGATCAAGGCCAAGAGCCCCTCGGACAGCATACAGCCGGCGCCGATGGGATGCGCATCGGTCTCCAGGTCGAGCTGCTTGGAGGTGATCGAGCTGCCCGCCAAACTATGCCAGCCCGAGATCGCCCCGCAGGCGATGGCCACGAACAGGATGGGCCAGATCGGCCCGGCCTGCCAGGTGAACGCTGTGTTGAAGGCGGGTTGCTGCAAGGCGATGCCGGTGACGGGCGTCAGCAGCGCTCCTACCAGCACCAAGATGATGGCGAAATAGGTGGGAAAGAACGCCGTCCACAACACCGGCTGGATAAACGTCGGCAGTGGCACCACGGAGGCCAAGTAGAGAATGGCGCAGGCGACCCCCGCCCAAAACAGGTTCGTCCCCGCGCCTAAGAAATCTCGCGGGACCTGCAGATAGTGACCGATCACCGCCATGCTGACGATCACCCCCAGGATGGCGAGACCAGTGACGGCCCACACGTTCATCCGCACTCTGTAGAGCAGCCGCCCGACGATGATGCCGGTGAGAAAGATCCCCATATCGGCCGCAAAGGCGCCGCCGTATTGATTCCAGTAGCGACCGATGGGAAACAAGAAGGCGATCACCCCGATCAGCAGATAGAAGAGGAGGAATCCCAGTAGGGTGGTACGGGCTTCCGGACCCGCCAGCGTGTGACTGATCGGGCCGAAGGAACGTCCCTCATTGCGCACCGACACCATGATGGCGCCGTAATCCTGGAGCCAGCCGATGAAGAAGTTCCCGAGGATGATCCAGGCCAGCGCCGGCCCCCAGCCGAAGGTCAGCGCGATGAAGGGGCCAAGGATGGGGCCCAGGGCGGTGATGCTCTTGAACTGAAACCCCCACAACACATATTTGCTGACCGGGAAATACTCGACGCCGTCGGCATACATATGGGCCGGGGTGGTGCGTCTGGCATCGGGCGCCCATACCGTGCGGTCATACCATTTGCCATATACGCGATAGGCCACGAAATACGCGACTAACGCTGCAACGACAAACCAGAAGGGCGTCATGCTGGCCTCCTTTCTGCCATCCGGAAGCGCTCAGGTGGCTTCCGTGCTGCCAGGTATGACCTCGCCCACCCTCTCAGGACCCAGCGCCCCTACCAGACGCTGAGGAGGGTTCCATATTCGATTGTGACAGCATCCTACCAAGGGAGTTTTTGGCGTGTCAATCGGAAATTGGGCGCCCGAGCTCCTCCTCAATCGCCGCCCTCACAGTCTCGTAAGGGGCATCGCCTGGCACCACTCGCTGACCATTAAGCACCAGCGACAGGTCGCCGCGCAGGCGGTGCCGCAGCGCCAGCCAGAGGCCCCGCCCGGAGGTCAGCATGACCGATTGCGGGCGGATACGGTCGCCGAAGTCCCGTAGCAGTCGCTCATACAACGCCACCGCTCGTTGATGAAGGGCCTGGATTTCGGACGGATACTCACGGAGCTGTGCCTCGATGTCCGCCCGGCCGATCTGACCGGGTACACAGTAATGCGCCATGCAGGTGCGTAATGTCTCGGGCAGAAGTCCCACAAACTCGATGCGCACGGGGTGATTCATGGTCCTCTCCTTCGCGCACGTCAAGGCGTTATGATGTTGGGGGCACTGGCAGAGTGCCACAGCCTTCGCGAGTGGGGGGCTGAGGCCATACGAGCCCGGCACACCACTTAGAGCGGTGTTCAGCTCAACATATGGCCGTCGAGGGACCGCGAATGCTTTCCCTGGCTCTGCATCGCCCTCACCCCGCCCTCTCCCGAAGGGAGAGGGGAAATACGGCTAGACGGATGAAGGAACGGAGGCCCGGGCCACCTCCACCAAACAGCGAAAGATCTGGCCAACGTTATCCTCTGACTTGGGTTGTAAGGTGTAGTTTACCAGGATATGCGGCGATGTCTCGCGAATCGACAGGCGCACGAGGGCTTGCCAATGGTCGTGCATCAGCCCCGTGCAAGCATGGAGCCACTCCACACCGCGCGGCGATGGAGTGGCAAGCCGCAGACCGGATGGGTCAAATGGGGCGATCGACCAGCGGGCTTCCTGCGCCATCGCCTTGGCCTCAGCACCGCTTCGGCCCTCCTCGCGAAAGAGCTCGAGCGGTACCCGCGGTCGAGCCGTCAAATCCCCGCGCACGACCAGCAAGTCGCGGCGCCGCCGAAAGCGGTTGACGAGCCACAGGAAGATGATCTCACGCGGTTCCAGCACCACGGTGACCGCAAGGGCTCGAAAGGGTTGGACTGGACGCTGGAGGGACACTTGAAAGGCCGAGCTGCCCAGCCAGCGAAGCTGGGGCTCATGGCCCAGAAGGGCCACCTCACCCCGCACCCGCTGTAGGAGCGAGAGGCCACGCCGACGCATCGCCTGTTGGCCCAGCAAGTACCAGGCCAGGACCAGGATAGAGAGCGCGATGACGAGCTGGCCTTCGATCCCGCCCATCGGCTGTCTCCTGATGCGCCTCCCCTACCCTCTTGGCTTTCTGACGCCCAGCGCCAGCCGTCCTCACCAATGTGCGCAGCCGGTGAGGACGGCAACTCTACGCCCGGGCCTCTAACCGAAACGACCCCCCGGCCGCTGCCACGGAGCCGGAGACGATGGTGGCTCAGCTGCCGGGCGGCTTGGAAGGTTTTCCGGCGGAACAGATCATGTACAGAATTCGACGGCCCTCCGGAGCATCCTGAGGCCGCACTTGGATCTCGATGGCCCCCAGGCTATTGACCGTCAGCGGGAACTGGGGCACCCGCCGCGACTGCACGCGGCAAGGAATGCCTTCGCCCTCTAGTAAGCCTTTGATCAAATGCGCCTCGACCTCGCTGCAGGTCGTAAAGATCTTCTCCCAGTCTGGGTCGTATTCGTAGTAGGTCGCTTCGTTGGTGTCGTCCATCAGCGTCTGCATCCCTTCATCGGTGTCGTTGTGGGCCGGTTTCTCTTCGGGGGAAGGCGACAGCATGTTCACCGCCGCAGTGGCCTTAACGTCTGCCGGAGATATCGCCCGGTATGCGAGCGCCGGCTGCGCGCCACCTGCTCTGGCGTGCCCATGGCTACCACCTGACCACCGCCCTCCCCCCCTTCAGGGCCGAGATCGATCAGGTAATCGCTGGTCTTGATGACGTCGAGATTGTGCTCCACCACGACCACAGTGTTGCCCTGGTCCACCAAACGGTTGAGGACGCGCACCAGGGTACGGACATCATCGAAATGCAAACCAGTCGTCGGTTCATCCAAAATATATAAGATATCGCACGGATCCTTCTTGCCCAACTCGGCGGCGATTTTCAGGCGCTGTGCCTCGCCACCGGAGAGCGTATTCGCGGGCTGCCCCAGACGGATGTATCCTAACCCAACTTCCGCCAGCAATGCCAGGCGCGCTTGGGCCTGCGGTGCCTCGGTGAAAAAGTCCACCGCCTGGCTGACGCTCATTTGCAAGACGTCGTGAATATTGACACCTCGGTAGCGCACCTCCAGCAGCTCCGGTTTGTAGCGCGTCCCGCCGCATTGCTCACAGGTCACGAAAAGATCCGCCATGAAGTGCATCTCGATGCGCAGAAAACCATGGCCTTCGCAGACGTCGCAGCGCCCGCCCGGCACGTTGAAGGAAAAGTCGGTCGCCTGGTACCCGGCGAGGCGGGCGCGCGCGGTCTGTGCGAACAATTTGCGGATGGGGCCGAAGGCATCGACATAGGTGACGGGATTAGAACGCGGGGTTTTGCCGATGGGCTGCGGGCTGCTGATCGAGCAGGATGACGTCGCGCAGATACTCCACGCCGACGATGCGCTCGAACTTGCCGATTTTGTCGCTGGTGCCGTGAAAAATACGCTCCAGCGCCCGGTACAGCGTGTCATGCACTAGCGTGCTCTTCCCCGATCCCGATACCCCCGTCACGCAGGTCAGCGTCCGCAAGGGGATGCTGATATCGATGCCTTGCAAATTGTTCTCCCGTGCCCCGAGCAGTTGCAAGCAGCGGCCATGGCTCGGTCGGCGCTTCCTTGGCACCGGGACGCTGAGCTCACCCCGCAGATAGCGGGCGGTAAGCGAGTCCGCCTCGCGAAGCAGCTTCTCGGTAGGCCCGGAGAAGACGATCTCGCCGCCACGTTCCCCCGCCCCGGGCCCGAGATCCACCACGTGATCGGCGGCAGCGATGACGTCACGGTCGTGCTCGACGACGATCACCGTATTGCCCTGCGCTTTGAGCTGTTGCAGGATAGCGATGAGGCGCTGCGTATCGCGGGGGTGCAGGCCGATCGTCGGCTCGTCGAGGATATAGAGGGTATCCGTCAGCCGCGCCCCGAGCTGGTTGGCCAGGTTGATACGCTGCGCTTCGCCGCCCGACAGCGTGCGCGTCTGACGGTCGATGGTGAGATAGTCGAGCCCGACATGATGCAGGAAGCGCAAGCGTGCCTGCAATTGCATCAGGATATTGTGGGCGATCTCACGCTCGAAGGCGGTCAGTGCGACCTCGTCTAGAAAGCGCTCGAGGTTGTCCACCGTCATGCGGCTGAGGTCGGCGATGGTGCGACCGCCGACCTTCACAAACAGCGCTTCCGGCCGCAGCCGCGTGCCGCCGCATTGGCCGCAATCCACCGCGGTCACATAGCGGCTCAAAAAGACCCGGATGTACAGCTTGTACTTCTTCGCTTCCAGCCGCCGGAAGAAGGGCAGCACGCCGATGAAATCGCCGCAGCCATGCAAGATTTTTTGCCGGTGCTCCTCGGGCAGGTGTGCGAACGGCAGGCGCAGGTCGATACCTTCGCGCCGGGCGAGCCGCCGTAACTCGTCGGTGTAGTGCCGGACGTAACGCGGCAGGGTCCAGGGTTCGATGGCCCCCTCCTCCAGGCTTTTGCGCGGATCTGGAATGACAAGGCTGAGATCGTAATCCAGGATATTGCCGAACCCCTTGCAGGTCGGGCAGGCGCCACGCGGATTATTGAAGGAGAAGAACAGCGGCGTCGGCCGCTCGAACGTCCGGCCACAGGGCAAACAGTGAAATTGATCGCTCAAGCGCCAGGTCGTTTCCCCCACGATCTCCACCTGGGCCAACCCACTGCCCTTGATGAAGGCGGTCTCGAGGGACTCGGCCAGACGGCTACGCTGGCTCTCCGCCACCACCAAACGGTCCACCACCACCTCGATCTGAGACAGGTTCGACAAGTCCAGCGTCAGGCCGGGGCTCAGGGTATGGACCTGCTCCCGCACCTTGACCCGCACAAAGCCTTCGGCCAACAGATTTGCCGCCAGGCCCTGCGCAGTCGTAGCGGCGGTAATGGGCAAGGGATACAGCACCAATACACGCCTGCCCCCATGCTCAGCCAGCAGCCGCGCCACGGTGCCCTGCACGGTATCAGGTTGGACCTGACGGCCGCAGTCGGGGCAGGTGGTCTGGCCGATCTTGGCGTACAGCAGACGGAGGTAATCGTAGATCTCTGTCGTCGTGCCGACGGTCGAGCGCGAGTGCTTGACGGGGTTGACCTGTTCGATGGCGATGGCCGGCGAGATACCCTCGACGTAATCGACGTCCGGCTTCTCCACCCGTTCGAGAAATTGTCGGGCGTATGTCGACAGCGATTCGACGTAGCGGCGATGGCCCTCGGCATAGATCGTATCGAAGGCCAGGGAGGATTTGCCAGCACCGCTGAGGCCGGTGATGACGATCACCGACCGTCGAGGCAGGTCAAGATGGAGGTTTTTGAGGTTATGGGCGCGGGCTCCGCGGATGATGAGCTGCTCACTCAAGGTGCGTCATCTCCCCCTCACGTACTGCAGGCGAGCTCTCATGTGCTGCCAGGGACGTTGGATGCCGACTGTCACGACACCACGGAGCAGCGGGGACTGTCGTCGACGGCGAGTCGGTCAGCAATATACCCGCTTATGCCTATGGGTGTAAAGGTTGGGCTCAGCGTCCGAACCGGCTCGCCTGCCGCACAAACCTAGACAGGGCGCGATTTTCCTGGTAGAGTGAGTCGTCTTCTGGGATATGCTACCACAACCTACAAGCTATGAGGCAGCCATGGGCAAATCCCTCGGCGCAGGGGAACTGCATTATGGTGATTCCCCAATCGAAACGCGACTGGCGAAAAGCCTAAGCTACCACGGGTTGATCCTGAAGGAAAAGACGCCGTCTTTCGGCTCAGTGGTGGGGGAACGCCTGGTCGCCTATCGAACGTTTACGCTTAGCTCGGGCTATGCGATCTCCTATGCCCGCTCCGTGCGCAATTTGCTTTTGGAGAACGTCTTCGGGAAGCCGACGGCGGACCGCATCATTTTCGATTACTTACATCGTGTCTATCCGGACGCGGAAGGCCATTATACCGACACCCGCCTCGACCTAGCGCGGCTGGGACGCATTCAAACCGAGCCGTTTTGGGTCGGGGAAGAGTTGCTCTTCGAGTTTCCTTCCAGCCATGATCGCCCCCCCGCCCGTGTCGTGTTCGATGCCTGGGCCGACAGTATTTTTCAGGTCCAGCTAGAGCACGCTGGTGGGCGCCATCTGCGCGAAGCCTATCTGGCCTTCAAACGGGGCGACACCATCGATCCGGGCACTGTCCCTACGCTGCGCGATGGCCATTACTTATTGCCCGAGCGCTATCCCTATGCCCTCCTCCAACGCGACGAGCTGATCTCGATGATGGTCGATTACCTGTTGATGTGCGGCGGAACCGACCAGGCAGCGAGTCCCTCCTCGTAAACCGCACCCCTGGCCACGCGGCGCTCGATGCGCGTGTATCCCATCAGGGCGGAGCATTGGCGATCACCCATAGGGAGCCGACGTGGCCGACCACCGTGACAGGGGCGTGGGACTCGAGAATGCCGGCGCCATCGCGGAAAGAATCGGTGACGAGCAACACGCGCGCCGGTCCTGTCCACCAGCGCTGAAACTCGCCATCGCCGATGACGAATCGTTCCCCCGGCCGCAATGGCACCGAGGGCTTGGGCGGGTTTGTGCGCCGCAGCAGTTCCACCGGTTGGCCGGTGTAGAAGACTAAGCCGGCGATTTTTTCATATTCAAAGGGGTCGTCTTTCTCGATTTCGAGGACGATCCGCTTCCCCCCAGGGTGTTGGGCATTGATCAACGCTGCCAAGGGCCGGCTTGACCGTAACGGTTCGAGCCGCACCAGTACTTGATGCACGAGGACGAACGCTGCCACGACCCCACACGTCAAGCCGAACAATCCTGGCAGCCAGCGCCTGCCGCAAAAGCTCAGTAACGCTATGGTGCTGCCCGCCGCCAACAGGCCGAAGATGGCGCGCACTCGCCAGACGATGTCCTCGGTCAAACCAACGCCGTGATAGCGCTCGATATAGACCGGGATGGACAGGAGGGCGCCGACCGGCAGGAGCAGGGACACCACCGTCGCCACGAGCAAGCCGGTGATCGAGACCACGCGGCCGCTGCAGCGATCCTCCAGGGTGGCGCCGATGAGCAACGCCAGGGCGGGCAACGCCGGCAAGGAGTACTGCGGCAAGCGCGCTTGGGATGCCGCGAAGAAGATCAGCGGCAAACCCGCCCACAGCAGGAGCACGAATCGTCCATCCGGGCGATCGTCTCGATCCTTGGAGCGGTCTCCCCATTTGTCCGGGATAGTCAGGGCCAGATAGGGGCTCCACGGCAGCAGCCACAGGAAGACGATGAGCAAGAACACCGGCAGCGGTAAGCTGACGAAATCCATGGGATCACGCTGTCCCAAAAAGCGTAGGACGTGTTCGTTGACGACGTAGTGCCAGAAGTAGCCGTCGTTCCGCCACGCGATGAGCACGTGCCACGGTGCCGTCACCAGGACGATCAGCAGAGCGCCCCGGAGGGGCATCATCGTCCGCCATAGGTGGAGGCGGCCCGTCAGGGCCAGATACAGCCCGAGCACCGCCAGCGGGAAGAGCCCCACCACCCCTTTGGTCAATACCCCACAGGCAAGGCCGGCGTAAAACAGCATCGCCCAGCCTGGGCGCTGACCTTCGACCAGCCAGCCCCGAACCGCGGCGTAGACGGCGGAGGTCATGAAGAACGATAACACCATATCCGGCAGGACCTGACGGCTGAAGACAAAATAGCCCAAACTGGCCGTCAGCACCAACCCGGCGACGAACGCCGTCCTGGCGCCGAAGAGCTGGCGACCGATGCCCCATGTTAGGAAGACCCCGCCCAGACCAGCCAGGGCCACAGGCAGACGGGCGGCGAACTCCGACACGCCGAATGCCAGATACGACAGGCCGATGAGCCAATAGAACAGCGGTGGTTTATCTAAATAACGGGTGCCATTGAGATAAGGCGTCAGCCAATCACCCCGCGTCAGCATCTCGCGGGCAACTTCGGCGTACAGCGCTTCATGTGGATCGTACAGCCCCGGCGATCCCAGCCCGAGCAGGAACACCGGCAAGGCGAGCGCCGCTAGCATAGCCAGCCACCGCCACTCCCCTCCGCCCCGGTGGCTCCATGCTCTGTGGCGGGCCTCAGGAGGGGTCATCGATGATTTGGCAGGCAACGGTCCCAGCACGTCCAGGAATGACCCTCCGTTGGATCGATGCCCGAGGGATCTGGTCATGCCCCCGGCGCAGCAGGGTTTCGGCGGCATCGCAGAGCTTCACGTAGTCCACCCCCTGGGCGTCAAGACGCTTGAGCAGCGCTTCGAAGAGCGGGAGTTGCGCCCTCCCCTCGACCTCGGCGTGGATGGTATGCACATTGAGGCGATCGCGCCGCAATTGCGAGAGCAGGTACGCATTGATCGCCTCCCCACGCAGGCCGTCGAGGCCAAGCACTTCGTCCAGGGTCGGCAGGGTGGAGGGGATCTGCAAGGTCCGGAAGGCGCACCCCTGCCAGACCGGCAGGAAGGGATAACAGCCACGCGTGTCGCTACAATACCGAAACTGGAGGCGATCCTGCACCGTGAGGCTGGTGGCGTTCACCTGCCAGCCGGGAGCGGCTGCGCTGCGTGGGGGATAACGTAGGGCTTCAGCGTACAGGGCGATGGCGCGCTCCAACTCTTGGGTCACCTCAGCCTCAGCCAGGCGATCCAGACGATCCTGCCAGCGCACATGATCATAACCGTGAATCCCCAGCTCATGCCCCTCGGCCACGACGCGCTCGAACAGGTCGGGGGCCATCTGGCCGATGATCGGCGCCGGCAGCAAGGTGCCGCACAGCAAGGTCTTGAGGCCATAGATCTGCAGCGGCTTGGTGCGCCACATCTTGTGCAGGAAGCCGCGCTTGAAGATGCGGCGGATGGCTTTGCCGGAGTTATCGGGCCCGAAGGCGACGAAGAAGCTGGCGGGAATGCGGTACCGTCGGAATAAGGCCAGAAGATTCGGCACCCCCTCCTGCAGGCCGATGCAGGTATCGACATCGACTTTGATGGCCAGTTGCAGCACCGCTGACTCCCTAGGCTTTGTCCGTTGTGAATCCCCTCTTCCTATCCCAGCTTTGCCAAACGCCCGGGGGAAAGGAGCTGGAAGCCGCCAAACACCTGCGCTAACACACCGTGTGCCGGAACCAGTCGATGGTCCGCTGTAAGCCATCGACCAATGGTATTTGGGGCTCGATGCTCAGAATCTCGCGCATCTTGCGAATCGACGGCACGCGCCGGCGGATATCTTCGTAACCGGAGCCGTAGACCTCGGCCTGGGCCACGAATTTAATGGTCGAGCGCGACCGGGCGAGACGGATCATCAGCTCCGCCAACTCTTTGATGCTGACCTCCTCATCGGAGCCGATGTTCACTACCTCTCCCACTGCCTCGTCCCGGAGACCGGCGGCGACGGTAGCGCGGATCGCATCGTCGACATAGGTGAAACAACGCGTTTGCAGGCCGTCGCCGATGACCGTCAACGGTTCGCCCCGGAGGAGCTGCCCCATAAAGATGGTGATGACCCGCCCCATATCTACCTGATCCATGCGTGGGCCGTAGACATTGAAATAGCGCAACACCACTACCGGCAAGCCAAGTTTGTGGAACGCAAAACAAAAATGCTCGCCGGCTGCTTTCGAAGTCGCATAGGACCAGCGGTCGATGCGCGTGGAGCCGAGGAGGCGATCGGCATCCTCATCGAACGGAATGCGGGGGTTACGGCCATAGATCTCAGATGTGGAGCTGAAGATCACCTTCTTGCCGTGCTTGAGCGCCAAGTTGAGGACCGTTTGGGTGCCATTGATGTTGACATGCAGCACGTGATAGGGATTGCCGACGTAGTGCTCGACGCCGACGACAGCGGCGAAATGGTAGATGAGGTCGGCGGCACAGATGAGCTCCTCGAGCCTGGTTTCATCGAGGACGGAACCTCGCACAAAGCGAAATCGCGGGTGACCAAGGAGATGGCAGATTTTGTCATCCTGGGCGATGTCCAAGGCCACGACCACATCGCCTCTGGCAAGGTAGGCTTCGGCCAGATGGGAGCCGAGGAACCCTGCCCCTCCCGTGATCAACACCTTCATCCCTCTTCCTCCCCGAGACGCTCACCGATGCCCACGCCATGGCTGCGTGCAAAGGCCTCCCCTGATCGCGCATCCTCTCCCTCCCACTGCACCAGCGTGAGCAACAGCGCCCCCGCACCCGTCGCGACCGCACATCCCGTCTCCTGCACCCAGAGAATCGTCCCCGGCTCCTCGCCGCTGGAGAGCTCAAGGAGCGGATGGGCCCGCCAAATATAGAGCTTCCGGCCCCGATAACTGGTGAACGCGCCGGGATACGGGTGCGTTACCGCTCGCACCAGATTGTAGAGCGTCAGGGCTGGTTCGCTCCAGTCGATGCGGCCGTCTTCCGGCCGCCGTGCCCCAAACGTCGTGGCCTGTCGGGGATCCTGTGGGAAGCGTGGGGCTCGCCCCGCTTTGATCAGCGGCCAAGTGTCGCGGAACAGCGCCAAAGCCGCCTGGGCCACCTTATTGAACAAGGTCAGCGCCGTATCCTCGAAGGCGATGTGCACGGCACGCTGCGCGATGATGTCGCCGGCATCGGCCTCTTCGGTCATGTAATGCAGGGTCACCCCCGTCAGCGATTCGCCATGCACCAGGGCCCAATTTACCGGGGCGCGGCCGCGATACTTTGGCAGTAACGACCCATGGAGGTTGATACCGCCACGCGGCGGAATGGCGAGCACCTCCTTACAGAGCAGACGTCGGTAATAAAACGACAACAAAATAGCGGGTTGCAGCGCCTGCACCTGACGCTCAAACGCGGTGGTGTTGGGCGTGCGCGGCGTGAAGACCGGAAGACCGACCGAACGCGCCAGATCTGCCACCGATTCGAACCACACCTGCTCGCCCGGGTCGTCCCGGTGGGTGACCACTGCGCAGACCTCTTCGCGCCGATCGATCAATTCCTGCAAGCAGAGATAGCCGATCCGGTGGTATCCGAAGACGATGATGCGCATCCGGCCCTCGCTCACTCCCAGATATCCTGAATGCCATAGCGCGGTCGGCGACGGACCTCCATGGCGGTGCGCCCTACATACTCCCCGATCCATCCGAGCGCCAGCAACTGCAGTCCGGCCACAAACGCGATGAGCGCCAGCAGCCAGGGAGTGAGTTCCCGGAGGGTGCCGCGCACCGTTTGCCATCCAAAGTACAATCCTAGGCCGAGGCCCAGAACCATGAGCACGGCGCCCGCACAGCCGATGAGCCGCAGGGGCAACAGCGAGAAGCCGGTCAACAGGTCCAGACTCAAGCGCACCAGACTGGCAAGGTTGTACTTTGAGCGTCCAGAAGCTCGCCGTTGGTGTGCCACTGGCACCTCAGCGACGGAGGCGGCGAAGGCGTTAGCCAGCGCCGGGATATACATCGTGCGGTCCTGGCACTGTATCAGTTGTTCGACCACGGAGCGGCGATACGCCCGTAGCATGGAGCCATAATCGCGCATGGCGACGCCAACGACATGGGAGGCCATACGGTTCATCAGCCATGACGGCAGACGGCGGCCCAGCGAGTCCTGGCGCGACAGGCGTTGACCGCCGACCACATCATAGCCCTCCTGAATCTTTTCCAGCAGCTTGGGAATCTCCTCAGGAGGGTTCTGCAGGTCGCCGTCCAGGGTCACGATGATCTCCCCCCGCGCCCGCTCAAGACCAGCGAGCACTGCCATGTGCTGGCCGTAGTTGCGGTTGAACCGAATGACTTTCATGGCCGGATACTGCGTATAGAGCTCTTTGAGAATACTCGGGGATTCATCGGTGCTGCCGTCGTCGACGAAGATCACCTCGTAGCTCTTCCCCAGTCGCTGCATGGTGGCGCACACGCGCTCACACAGTTCGTCCAGGGTCGGGGCCTCGTTCCAGATCGGCACAATGACCGACACCTCGACCCTCTCCCGACCCCCCTTCCCTACTCGGCTCGGTTGCTCAGCAGCCATCGTCTCCCCTCTCGCCCCACCAGATGACGCGCCGTTGGCTCGATCAGACGCAGGGCGCTGCACTCTAGCGGGCGATCGGTCACAAAGAAGATCCGCTGTGAGCCCGACCAAAGCTGGCGCACATCCTCTGCCTCCAGAAACATGCCGGCAGCCTCGGGAAACCGCGAGCCGAAGTCCAAATCCCCACGCCGACCATCGACGACGTGTACCCGCTGGCCGGTATAAAACGTCAGCCCGGCGCTGTTCTCCAACGGGCCTTCGTGAATCACCAGGTCGTTGGGGCCAAGGCGTGGCAAGATCATGGCGGCGACCGGCTTGGTGGAGCGCAGCTCGGCGATCAGCATCAGCATCTGCCCGACCAACGCCAGCAGCAGCACCGCCATCGCTGCCCAACAGCCCAGCGCCAGTCGACGTGCCCCGCACAGCCAACACAGCAATGTCGTCACGCCACCGAGAGCGAGAAGGATACCGCCCCACTGAAAGAGCGGCCCAAGCTGAGAGACGAGCGGCGCGGCGAAGGATTCCCCCTGAACCTGCACCATACGCGAGTACACGTCGGTGGCGAACGACAACTCGATGAGGGGCTCCAGATCCAGGATCCGCGTCACCAAGACCGCTGAGGCCAGACACAGCGCCATCAGCGGCAGGAGGATCCATAGAGATAGCCTGACCTTGCCCTGCAATGCATCATGCCAGAACAGGCCCAGCAGCAGCGCGACCGCGGGAAACGCCGGGAGCCCATAGTGTTCCAGCTTCAGCGGCGAGAGAGCGAAAAAGCCCACGATCAGCCCCACCCAGAGCAAGAGAAAGCGCACCATGTGGCTTTGGCGGCCAGAAGCTCGGAGTCGGCTCGCGCTATGCTTGAGCGCCGCCGGCACAAACAGGCTCCACGGCCCCAACAGGGTGAGCGTCGCCCCCAGGAAGCCCAGGAAGGATAGGGGGACATCGTCCTCGACGAAGGCTCGCTGTCCCAGGAAACGGAGGAGGTGGTTATCGATGACGTAAAAACTGAAGAACCCCTCATGGCGGACGGCCACGGCCACATGCCATGGCAGGGCCAGACCCAGCGCGAGCGGCAGCCCCCACCAGAGCCCCATGCGCTTGAGGGCCGGCAGGTCTTTGCTAAGGGCCAGGAAGGTGAGGATGATCAGGCTGGGAAGGACAAGGCCGATGACGCCTTTCGTCATAATCGCCAGTCCCATGCTGATATAGCCCAGCGGCAGCCAGTGCCGGCCGAGACGGTGGTAGCCTTGCAGGAAGGCAAAACACGTCAACGACAACCACAGCGTGAAGAGAAGATCGGTTGAGATCACGCGGGCGAAGACGACATAGCCGATATTGGTGGCTAAGACGAGACTCGCCAGCAGACCGACCGTGCCCCCAAAGAGCGCGTTGCCGATGGTATAAGTCAGCACAACCCCCGCGATTCCCGCCACTGCTGGCCACAGATGCGCCCCCCATTCCGACGGTCCGGTCAGGCGATAGGTCAGCGCGATCAGCCAATACAGCAACGGCGGTTTTTCCAGGTAGCGCAGACCGTTGAAGCGTGGCGTGATCCAGTCGCCGGATTGCGCCATCTGGCTGCCGATATCGGCGTACATCCCGGCGTCTGGGTCACTGAGGGGATAAGACCAGATGCCCCAGAGAAAGAGGAAACTGGACAGCCCGAGCAAGCCGAGGTAGGCACTGACATGCCGAACATTGGCGGTGCTCACGCCTGTACCCTCCAACGGCACAGAGGCTTAACGTCTGTCCGACCTCCACAAAGGCGATCATGCATCACGCCGCAGCCTTCTCTCCTTCAGAACGACATCGTGGCTTCAAACCGCAGGAGATGATTGGTTTGATCCAAGTCAGCGATGGATCCGAGGTTGTCGCTCGAGATGAAGCGATAGGCCCAAAACAGCGTCAGGGCCTTGGAGTATCGGTATGACACATCGAGGCCCGCCGCCAAGCGTTTTTCCCGGGGCAGATCCAGGGTCCCGGCGGCCACCGAGCCGATCCGCGCGCGGTCGAACTCCAGCCCGACGAGCACATCCGGGCCAAACCAGCGGCCGAGTCTGACATAGAAATCGTCGCCGCGCGTGCCGATGAAATGGGCGATGGGCCGGCCGTTGAATTCATAGCCGGAGGTGTAGATGCTGTGGGTGAACTGAATCTTCGAGGTGGCCGCGTATTCGATGCGCAGCTCCGTGCCGGCGGATCCAAACAGGTTAGGCGTATACAACCCGACGACACCACCGGGTAGCAGGGGCACGTAGATGTCCTCGCAGCAAGTGTCATCCCAGCCTAACTCGCCGTAGATCTCCACATCTTTGAACAGCGGAAACCACCGCGCCACGTTGGGCAAGCGGAGGGAGAAGTCGATGGCGAAGAGCGAATTGGTATTGAGGGGACTGTTCACGTCATCGGAACCCGGTCCGAAGATGACCCGTGGGTAGTCGATGGCACGCAGCGACGGGCGTCCATCGCCGTTGAACTGCACCACTCGTCCCAAGCCGACTTCGAGGAAGGACGCCGGGGTGAAATTGACCCGGAACCCTGACAGCTTGGTATGCGGGAAATCGCGTTGCTCCTCCAGTTGCCCGAGCAAAAGGGTCAGCTTCATCGGGCCAAGGTACGAAAAAATCCATGGCAGGGTAAATGGCTCGGCGCTGCCGAGCTTGACGAGGTCGAAGGGCCGCGCGTTATTCGAGAACAACATCGAGCCATGAAAGCCCGGGCCCCACCAGAGCGATTCGCGGCCGCCGCCGAGCTCGACGTTCCACAGCGTCAACTTGGCAAAGCCCTCCAGCACACGGCCGTTGATCCCTTGCTCATCGAGGCGCAATTCGGGATGCAGCGTGGCCGAGAAAAAATCCCCGATTTGCCCCCGTGAGAAGGTCGCGATACGGCCGTTGAAGCCCTCGCGGAATGAATCCCCTTGGTTATTCTCCAAGAGGGCATCGTGTTTGGCATATGCCGTACGCCCCTGCAGCATGTCGACGGGTTTGACTGCGAAAAACCCCGGAGGTTCGCCCATGCGCAAGGCGGCGTCGACCCCCAGCGCTGCGAGTTCCGGCTGAAATTCGTCGAGCAAGCGGTACAGCGTGTCCTCAAGATCGCGGCGCTCGGCCGCCAGCCCGCCGTCATCGCCGGTGATTTTGCCGATCGCCTGGGCGACCAGCCGGGCCATTTCCAGGCGGCTCATCGGCTTGGTGTTGAGCACCGCCCGGTCGGTAAGCCCCGCCAACGCTAGGCGCTTGATGGCGTCGTAGGTCCAATGCCAGTTGATCGCAAAACCGCTCCAGTTGCGCAGGGGGACATTGGTACGATATGCCCCGCCGGCGGCAGAGGTGGCCGTGGAGAAGATGGCGAGGACAACGAAGGAAGCGATCACGCATCGGGGGAGGCGAGGCTGCAGTCGCACAGTTTCAGGGGAATCTGGCACAGGACGCCTCATGCTCGCGGGAGTGGCGACTGTTTTAAAGCGGCGAGATGCTCCAGAAAGAACGCCAGAAAGATGCCGAGGAACAGGCTCGTGATCCCAGCGATCGCCATGTTGAGCTTGATTTTTGGCTTGGATTTGCGATCTGCCGGGACGGCTCTGTCCAAGACCTGGACGAGGGGCATGTCTCGCGCCATCGCGATCTTCGCCTGCTCCAGCTGCTGGGTCAGCAGCGTGTAGACGGTCTCGAGGACTTTGACGTCGCGGGTGAGTCGGGCCAATTCCAGGCCAAGCTCTGGCACTTGGGCAAATGGGACATGGATCTCGCTGCGTGGGGTCCCCGGATTGCGGTTCTCTGGGGGCAAGACCCAACCCTTGCCGTACTGCATCTGCCCCAGATGACGCTTGAGCTCTTCGATCCGGCGCTTGAGGTTGATGACCTCGGGGTTGGCGTCGGTGGCGAAGTTCCGCATCACCTCCAATTGCACCTCCGCGGCCATGATCTCGCCTTTCAGCTGGGCGGTCGCCTCAACAGCGCCTCGAGCTTGTTCTTGTAGAGCGATCGCTTTGTGCGTTTCCTGAAACTGACGCAGCGCCTCTTCCGCCTTGCGGAGGTCGCGTTCTGTTTCCACCAGGCGATCGGCGATGAACGCCCGCTGCTTACTGGCGTCGGTGATGGCAAAGCGGGTCAGCATAGTGTCAAGGTTTTCGACATAGAAATTGGCAATATCAGCGGCCAATTGTGGGTCGGTTTCCTCCACCTTGATCGAAATGAGGCCCTCTTTCGACAGGGTGATCGTTGTCATCCCTTGCAGGCCTTTAATGGCATCGCTTTCGAATAACGCCTCGTAGCGCGCCTGCAAGTCGAAACGTCGCACGACATCCTGGGCCATCGTTTGACTTTTCAAGATGCTGACGAAGATGTCACGCTGTGGCGTCAGCGAAGGCAACGATAAGCCCGGCACAGCTGGCAGGACACCCGATGCCGCCATGGCGGAGGCCAGCCCTAATCCCGCTCCAGGACTTTCCATCGGCGTCAGAATGGTCGCCGTCGCTTCGTAAATTTTCGGCATCCACACACTGACCCCCGTGGTCGCCAACACCGACAGCAAGCAGAGAAGGACGATGAGCCGAGTGTGCCGACGCACTACGCGCCAATAGTCCAGGAGCGTTAACTCATCATCATCTCGCAGCCTAGGCGATCGCGCCTCGTCCATGCCATTCCTTCGCGCTTTAGAACAGAGCCCCGAGCACGCCAGCGGTCAAGGCGAACTGTCCGAGAATGGTGGCGATGTCCTTCACGGCCGGCAGGGTGCGTATTTTAGCCTCGACCGTCGCGGGGGCGACGATAATGTCGCCGGCCTCTACCTTACGCAGCCTTAAGAACCCGGCCACGGCTGAACCATCGGCCTTGACGATGTGGAGCTCATCTTTATCGGCCTCCCTGGTAAGCCCCCCGGCCCGGTTCAAATAGTACTCGACGTCTCTGTCAGGCTCGTAAACTACAGCCGTCGGATTGCGCACGCTCCCAAGCACCAGGACAGTGCTGGGTTGCTTAGGAACGATGAGTTGATCGCCCGCTTCGAGGAGGATATCGTTCGACGTACCTTCGAAACGCTCAAGGCTGTCCAATTTGACGACCACGCGCCCGAGAATGACCTTGCTCTTCATCAGTTCAAGCAATTGCCGACGCTGCTGGACAACCTGGTGCTGGATGGCCGCTTCCTCTTTTGCGCCGGCAGTGAACTCGAGCGTGCCGGCGGTGATCCGGGCCGACTCGTTGAGGAGCGCTTCCTCCTGGGCCCGAAGGAACCGGTCGAGTTCTTCTTGCTGTTGGCGACGGACCCGCTCACGAATGAAAATGGCCCCCTTGAGATAAGCCGCCTCAGTGTAGCCTCCGGCCCGTTTCAGCACTGAGCTAAGCCGTTCTCCCTGGATGACGGGGTACGTTCCGGGGCGTCTGATCTCCCCGTGCAGCGCCACCGATCCCAGAGGCCGGCTCTCGGAGGTCACCAGCACCTGGTCACTCGGCTCGAGGAGGAGGTTCTGCGCGTAATCGCCTTGCCACAGCTTCTCCAGGTCGGCGGTGTACAGTTCGCGGGTGAAATCGGGCCGGGTGCGGATGATCTCAACCCGCCTGACATAGGCATCGGGAAGGACTTCGTGCCGCGGTAGCAGGTCACCCAGTCGCATGCCGGGTTTCAGCTCATACTCCCCAGGACGGCGCACCGCACCCTCTACGAACACGGCGTTGTAGATCTTCGTATCGATAGGGAAGATCTTGATGAGATCGCCGTCCTCGACGTATGGATTATCGCTGGGTGAGCCTCTCCCCTGGAGATCGCCCAGCTGAATGTCGAGGAGGAGTTTCTCTGTGTGGGGTTTGACGCGTTCGATCTGGATGCGCTGCAGATAGCTGATCGGGGTAATGCCTCCAGCCATCTGGATGAGGTCGCTGACGCGCGTGGCGGCGGTCAACTCGTAGATGGCCGGACGTTTGACGTTGCCCGCGATGCCCACCACCGGGCCGATGGTAGGCACGAATACCGTATCGCCGGAGGCGAGCCGGATATCATGCGCCCGATCGCCCCGTAGCAAAAAGTCATAGATATCCAACGTGCCAATCGTACGGTTGCTACGGATCAGCTTGATCGTGCGCAGAGACCCCAGCTTTGTCGGCCCACCCGCCGCAAAGAGGGCATTGAGCATCGTCGACAGAGAACTGATCGTATAGACCCCAGGGCGGGCCACCTCACCGACAACAAACACTTGAATGCTGCGCAGCTCGCTTAGGTTAAGACTCAGCCGGAACCCCGAAAACTGCTTGGATAGCTGCTCGTGGATGAGCCGTCTGACCTCACCGAGGGGCATCCCCCACACAGGAATGGTGCCGACCTTTGGCACGAAGACCTCCCCGCGCCGATTGACTTGCAAGGTGAGGACATTATCGACCATCCCCCACAGATATAGCTGCATCACATCCCCTGGACCCAAAACATAGTCAGGCCCAACGGGGACGTCGGAGACGGGAGCAAACGTCGAGGCTGGCTCCCGGAATACATCATACCCGAACTGTCGCAAGTCCCGGGACAACCCTGGCCCGAGGGGACCGCCTGAGAAGATTTGTTCGATGGGCGAGCGAGTTGGTACCGCCCCCAACGGCGGCCGATCCTCAAGAGATTGCGCCTCCGGTGTGGGAAGTCTCTCCGGCATGCGTTCGCCAGGGGTGAGAGGCGAGGGAGGAGTGCGCAGCAGCTCGGGGGACGCCAAGGGTACTTGCGGCCCACGCAAGGGGCTGGTGGGCTGAGTCCAAGGACTAGGCGCCCCTTCAGTCCCGAATGTCTGGGGGCTGGGGGTTGTGGGCAGTGCAGAGCTGGGTGGTATGGGCAGTCCAGAGCTCGGGGCTGTCGGTTGGCCAGAGCTCGGCAAGCCCGTCCCGCCCGGGCTGAGGGGCGCAGGTGGGATCGGCCTCCCCTGCTGAGCACACGCTTGTTCACCAGAGCCAAGGACGACGAGAGCGACGGGAAGTAACGCTATGATGAGGCGGAGACGCTGCTTCAGACAGTCCATCCTGACCACCTCTCGATCGCTCAAGATAGCGCAAACCAACGTGGTAGCTGGGTCAGAGCTCTATGGTGAGGCTTTCTTAAAGCCGGGGAGCACAGGGAAACCACCGGCCGTCAGGCTGCTTGTCTGACTCTATGCGAATCGGTTTCGGAGGCTACCATATAGCACACCTTGGGAGGCGAATCAAGAAAAGAGATGTGACATGATCGATTTTGGCAGTAAGAATAAGACATTAAGGGAGGTTCAATAGATGGAGCTGCGGGGTCCAGCCATTGGCGATGACTTTGGCGTGTCCCTTGACATTTGCGGCGGTCGGCGGTACTTAAAGGGAAGGGCTCGCCGCCTGAGCGTGCGGGCACCTTCTGAGTTATGAGGGGGCATATACCAGCGGTTCGAGGGGAGACAACCAGCATGGCAGAGCAGAAGAAAGAAATCGCCATCGAATATTGCGTCAGTTGAAACTACGTGCCGCAGGCCGTGGGCCTCGCAGAAGCGATAATGGATGCATTCGGCCAAAACTTCGGAGCGCTCAAGCTGGTGCCATCCGATGGCGGACGCTTCGAGGTCAGCTTGGATGGTACGCTGATCTACTCGAAGCTCGAGACCGGCGACTTTCCGGAGAATCGCGACATCATTCAAGCACTTCGTAGCAAGCTATAGGGGACGTCAGTCCAGGGTTCCCTCTCCCTCCCCAGGGGCTTTGCCCAAAAAGTCGGTTTGTGGCCCTCATTTCGGAGTTTTAGCGATCGAAAATTGCCGATGTTGTGCTCATTTCGAATTTTTGGGCAAAGGCCCCCAGGCGAGGGCACGAACAATCCACTGCAGAACACCCATACCGAGGGGAAGGATCTGGAAGGCGCCTTACCTTCCCCACTGAGCGCTTGTGGGTACAGCAGACACCGGGAGGAAACAGCCGCTACCGCGATGCCGGCGATCCTGCCGCATAGCGCTGCAGCAATTGCTCCCGAATGCCTTCGCATTCCTGCAAGACCTGTGGATTGGCCAAGGCCTCGCGGTTCGAAATCGGCCGGCCAGCCAGGATGGCCTTGACGCTCAGCTCCACCGGTTTACCACTGCGCGTCACCGGCACCTCGGAGAGCGCAAAGATGTGGTGCGGCACATGCCGCGGCGAAGTCTGCTCGCGGACGGCGCGGCGGATCTTCTGCTCCAGGGTGGCGTCGAGCGCCTGCCCCGGCGCTGGTACCACGCACAGGACGATCACCTCATCGGACTGGTCGGGGGGGGTCCAGCCTACCACCACCGCGCCGGTGACCTCTGGCAGCGTATCGAGGGCGGCATAGATCTCGGCGCTGCCGATGCGTACCCCGCCAGGGTTCAGCGTGGCGTCGCTGCGTCCGTACACAATTGCCCCACCGTACGGCGTGAATTCGACATAGTCGCCGTGCCGCCACAGGCCGGGGTAAACGTCGAAGTAAGCCTGGCGATAGCGGCTGCCATCGGGGTCGTTGAGAAAGCCCAGCGGCATGCAGGGCAGCGGTTGGCGGCAGACCAGCTCGCCAGGCCTCCCCACCACCGGTTGGCCGTCGTCATCGAAGGCCACAACATCGACGCCCAACCCTTTGCACTGAATCTCGCCGGCGCGCACCGGCAGATTGGGGTTGCCGAGGATGAAGCAGGAGATGATGTCCGTGCCGCCACAGATGCCAGCCAGATGCACGTCGCGCTTCACCGTGTCATAGATCCAACGAAAGCCACCCGCCGACAGCGGCGACCCCGTGTAGAGCACCGTACGCAGTTTGGCCAAGGCGCCTAAGTCACCAGGCTGGATTGCCGGCTGATGTTTCATACAGCTTTCGATGTAACGCCCGCTGGTGCCGAAGTGCGTCACTTCGAGCGCATCCACGATGCGCCATAGCGCGGCCACGTCGGGGTAGCCAGGATTGCCGTCGTATAGATAGAGCGTGACGCCCAACGACAGCGCCGTCAGCTGCCAGTTCCACATCATCCAGCCGCAGGTGGTGAAGTAGAGCAGCGAGTCACCAGGGTGGAGGTCACTATGCAGCTCCTGCTCTTTACGGTGCTGCAATAGTGTGCCGCCGGTGCCATGCACGATACACTTGGGTGCGCCGGTCGTGCCTGATGAGAAGAGGATGTACAGCGGATGCTCAAAGGGCACCGGCGTGAACGACAGCGCGGGATCATCATCCGGCCCGAGGAAATCGGCCCAGGCTATGTCGCCGACGACGTTGGCGTCGCCGACGGAATAAGGGATGGACACGAGGGTGTGCACCGAGGGGAGGTGGTGATGCAGCGCCTTTACCACCTCATCGGTGCGGTAGGTTCGCCCATTATAGCGGTAATGCGTGCTGGCGAAGATCAGCTTGGGCTCGACTTGTAGGAAGCGATCGCACAGCGCCGGCAACCCAAAGTCCGGCGAGGCGCTGCTCCAGGTGGCACCGAGGCTGGCGCAGGCCAGACAGGCGACGATGGCCTCTGGGACGTTGGCCACGTAGCCCGCCACCCGGTCGCCGCGGCGGATACCTGCCGCCTGTAGACCACGGGCGCAGCGCGCCACCAGCCGGCGCAAGTCCTCAAAGCTGTAGATCTGTCCCGCTAGGCCGTCCTCCGATGATGCCCCGATTGCGGGCTCAACGCAGGACACGATGGCCGGTCCGGAGAAACCCCGCGCCAAGATATTTTCCGCGAAGTTCAACTGCATACCGGAAAACCATCGTGCCCCCGGCATGATGTTCGCGCTGAGGACTTGTTGGTGCGGGGCATGGGTGATGATACCGGTGAACTCCAGGAAGGCTTCCCAGAAATCTTCCAGGTGATCGATGCTCCACTGATGCAGCGCCTGATAATCGGCGAACGTCCGCCCGGTGCGCTGGCTTAGCCAATCGGTGAAGGCGGTCATGCGCGTTTGCCGTATCTGTTCCTCTGAAGGTCTCCACAGAACCTCGGGCATACGTCAACTCCCTAATCTTGAACGGGACGTCGCTTCTGGTAGCCTACCGTCGGTCAACCTAACTTGGTCACTGATGGGCATGATCTATACGCCACCTCTCCAGACGTGGCTCAATAAACGTCCTCGTGCGTTCTGATTATCTCCGGAAGGATGGCTTCTGAGCCCGCATGCTGGGTAAACTTGACAATGATCCGCAGGTCGCATCCAGCACTACAAGCCCAAGAGCTCTCAAGCTTGCCCTTCAGTTTCGGGATCAGTTGTTGGGGATGGAAGGCATCTTCGGCCAGTAATTGCAGGGTTTCTGGAGTATCTCTGGCAGCTGGCGAGCCTTTGTGTATGGTTCGTCGAGTAACCCTAGCGGAGGCGTTGGAACGCAGCGACCACTGCCTCACGAGTGGATCTCTTTCAGCAGCTCTGGAGGCGTCACTAGTCGACAGCGACCGAACTGAAATTCGCCTTGGGTTCCCTGAATATCCGTGGCCAGCTCCTCCCGCTGACGTTCGATGAGGCGTCGGTGGAGCCCCCCTATCAAGGCCCCCTGTTCCTCCGTACTCAATTTGTCCGCCGCTTCCAAGTACCTTGCCGAAGGGCATGGCCTTTTCGATAGCCTCTTTGCTCCTGAGCATTGAGCCAGGAATGATGAGGGTTACATATCGATCCAGATGATCACGCTGCCATCCCCCTCTCCTCGGGCTCTATCCAGGAGTTCTCTTGGGCCGAAGCAGGCACTGTCAGATCATCCAGGGAGCCCGGATCGAGGCCGGTGCTGGGTGATCCCACATAAGCCGTTTACCCGAACATTGCTGCTATTCTACACTAAGAAAGGGAGGACTGGGTAGAAGCCAGCGGTATTCATCAGCGCGCGACAAGTCCCCGCGATGTGGCAGCAACCAAATGACGCACATCCTCCCGCTTGGGGGAGGGAATGCTTGACGCCGCGCGTGCTGCAGGCTACATTTGGGCTTAATATCTGGTCTTTTATGGCTAAGCAGGCTCAAGCTGTGGTTGTATGGCGAGGAGAGTCCATGCCGGAATTCGCCACCGCGCGCGAGATGTTCGACCTCATGGCGCAGAAGCTGGCGTCGTCGGTGCTCTCGGATGTGCTGGATACTCAGGGGTACCGGGACCAAGTCATGCGGGCGGCCATCCGGCCCCTCTCCCCTGAAGCCGTGGTGACGGGGCGGGCCATGCCGGTCCTCTATGCCGAGGTGTTCGAAATCCCCGACAAACCTGACAAAATGGAGATCGAGGTGGTGGATAGCCTCAGACCCGACGACGTGTTGGTGGCCTATGCGCCCGCCACAGCGAAGGCGGCCCTCTGGGGTGGACTGCTGTCCATGGCAGCCAGGGCGCGGGGCGCCCGTGGAGCGGTGATCGACGGCATGACGCGTGATGTCAAGCAGATCACCGGCATGGCCTTTCCCGTCTTCGTCACGGGCGTTTCGCCGTTAGACGCCAAGGGCCGCCTGCGAGCCTATGCCTACCGTTGTGCCATCGAGTGCGGTGGCGTGCTGGTCGAACCGGGGGATATCATCTTCGGCGATGCCGACGGCGTCGTGGTCATCCCGCAGGATGTGGCCGTCGAGACGGTCAGCGAAGCGTTGCACAAGGTTGAAGCCGAACGTCTCACAGAGGAGGAGTTGAAAAAAGGCGCCTTGCTTCGCGATGTCTATGCCAGATATGGTGTACTCTAAGCCAGGAGGGAGCATAGGCAATAGCCTCTACACGACCGCCTGAGCGGATGGAACGCCACCGTTGAGGGTCTCGGGCCATCCAGGTGGGGGAGGAAAACATGGCCGTTCCGAAGATCATGGGCACCGAAATCGAGTACGGCGTCATCGTGCCCAATGACCCGAACTTCGATCCGATCTCGGTATCCCTACTACTAGTCAATAGTTATCAAGGCGATCCGCAACGGCGGCTCCTGTGGGACTACGATCAAGAAGAGCCCTTCATGGACGCACGCGGCTTTGAGGTGGATGCCGAGTTCGAACCGCCTGACGATCAGTCCAATATGTCCATCAATACCACGCTCACCAATGGGGCGCGGTACTATCTCGACCACGCGCACCCGGAGTTTTCCACGCCCGAATGCACCAATGCGCGCGATATCGTCCGCTTCGAGAAAGCCGGTGAGCGCATCCTAGAGGTCAGCCGCGCCCGCGCGGAGCCGCTCCTGCCCGCCGGGCAACGCATCCTGTTGTACAAAAACAATAGCGATCGCAAGGGCAACAGCTATGCCTGCCATGAGAACTACCTCATGGATCGCAACATGCCGTTCACGCAAATCGTCGAACAGTTGACCCCCTTCCTGGTGACGCGGCAGATCTTCTGCGGCGCCGGCAAAGTAGGCGCCGAGAACGGCACTGATCCCTGTACGTACCAAATCTCGCAGCGTGCCGATTTCTTCGAGACCGAGGTCGGCCTCGACACCATGGTCAAACGCCCTATCATCAACACGCGCGACGAGCCCCATGCCAATCGCGATCGCTACCGTCGCCTACACGTCATCGTCGGCGATTCCAACATGTCGGAGTATTCGATCTACCTCAAGATGGGCGTGACCGCCCTCGTTCTGCAGATGATCGAGGATCAGTTCATCACCAAAGACCTGACGCTGCGGAATCCCGTTAAAGCCATCAAAGACGTCTCCCGCGATCTGAGCTGCAAGCAAGCGATCGAGCTTGCCAACGGCCAGCGGATGCTGGCGGTGGAGATCCAACGTGAGTACCTCGACCAAGCCCGGCGCTATGCGGCCGAGCGCGGCGCTGAGGCTCAAACCCAGGATATCCTGGAGCGCTGGGAGTACGTCCTCGATCGGTTGGCAAGCGATCCCCTCTCGCTCCGGCGCGAGGTCGATTGGGTCGCTAAGTGGCACCTCTTAACCTCGTATATGGATAAACGGCACGAGGATTGGGACAGCTCGCGCGTGGCCATGATGGATCTGCAGTACCATGACCTACGGCCCGACCGCGGCCTCTACTTTTTGCTGGAGCGCCAAGGGTCGATGGAACGCATCTTGAGCGAGGCGGACATCGTCGACGCCATCGAGAACCCTCCCACTGACACCCGGGCCTACTTCCGCGGCATGGTGCTCAAGAAGTTCCGCGATCAGGTCTTCGGGGTGAACTGGGATAGCCTCTCTTTCAACCTGGGGGAGGGGCCCATCAAGCGCATCCTCATGGAAGAGCCCTTGAAGGGAACCAAGGCCCACGTGCAGGGTCTGTTGGAGCGCTCCAAAACGGCGGCGGAGTTGGTGGCGAATTTGTCGGCCTGAGGCGAGACAGGGGCAAAATATGGTCCCGAGCGATCGCCGAGGGCGTCCACCTGCAGCCCGTCGGTGGCAAGACATGCGGTCGGGTGCAGGCAGATGGGCTGCCGATCTGCTGTAGAGGAGGTGGTTATGCGACGCGCCCGCGAGGTCTGTCGTGCAGTATCGCTGCTGTTGATGTTAGGCGTGGCCTTGGCCTTGGGGATTCCCCCGGCTCAAGGCCAAGACGGTGAGCCGGCGAGGCCACCCGAGGGCATGGCCGCGGTCAAGCCCCCCATGCCGATGCCAGCGTTCAGCCTGCCGGGCGTCAACGGTGCACCGTTGAATTCGTCGGCCCTGCAGGGCCAGGTCGTCGTCGTGCGCTTTTGGGCCACATGGTGACCGATCTGCCGTGGCGAAAATCCCTCCGTGCAGAGGGTATACGACACGTGGAAAGATAAGGGCGTCGCCGTGCTAGGGATTTCGATCGACGGCGGCGGGGAGACGGTGGTCAAGTCCTACCTCGCCGAGCATGGGTATAGCTTTCCAGTATTGATCGATCAACGGATGGAGGTCGCCCGTCAATTCGGTGTGCGCGGCGTGCCCTTCACCTTCGTCATCAATCGCGAGGGCAAAATCGTCGCCCGCAGCTTTGGGCCATTCGATCTGGCGAGCCCAGCCTTCGCGACATATATCGAGCAGTTGCTGGCGCAAGCACGCGGTTAGCGAACGGCTAAACCGTGTTCCTGGCGCGTTCTTGCCGGCGGTTTGCGATCGCGTAGCGGGTTCCCGCGTAACCTGCATGAGGCCGTCCCTCAAATCCGACCATGAGGCGTTCTTGCCGGGTGGCGGCCCGCCGCGTGAAGGGCTCGAACGTGCCGCCGGAGTCGCTAGGGTGCGGCATGCCGCTGACCCGA
>Ga0209172_10002825_pt1 | contig 28927 bp, 30 predicted proteins | sample LarsenN4metaG_FD_184113 | JGI IMG/M metagenome (GOLD analysis project Ga0209172, IMG submission 184113) | Hot spring sediment bacterial and archeal communities from British Columbia, Canada, to study Microbial Dark Matter (Phase II) - Larsen... ... | reverse complement strand
GTCTTGCGCAGGTGTCCCCCCAGACCCCAGACCGACAGGGCCAGCGCCCCGAGGAGGATGGCTGCCCAGCTTGTCGTCATGCTACTTCACCCGCCGCACCGCGAACGAGATGACGCCGTTGTCACGGCTGATCCGGACCAGCTCGTGCCCGGTGGTCCGGCACCACGCCGGGATGTCCGCCATCACGCCGGGGTCGGTGGCCGTCGCCTCGATCACCTCGCCGACCGCGATGGTCTTGATGGCCTGCGCCATCTTCACCACCGGGATCGGGCACAACAGGCCCTTGAGATCCAGCGTCTTGCTCATCTGCACCGCGTCCATCGCGCTCCCCTCCGTCTGTTGATGCGCCGTCCGCTAGATGAACAGCGTCGTCTTGGACTGTGTCGCCAGCGCGAGCATCGCGGCCACCCCGACGACGTCCTGCACCTCGTCGATGAGGTCCGCGCGGGACAGCTCCATCACCTCGAGGCTGGTCTGGCAGGCCTGGAACTTGACGCCCAGATCGATCGCCATCTGGCGCAGCTCGGGCAGCGTGGCCACATGGTGCGCGCGCATCATCTGCTTGAACATCCAGCGGCCCATCCCGCCCATGTTCAGCTTGCTCGGCCCAATGCCGTTGATGTCCTTGAGGAACAGCGAGAGCATCCGGCCGAAGAGGCTGCGGCCGGTGCGCACGGGCTTGCGGATCGCCTGCAGCCCCCAGAAGGTGAAGAACATCGTGACGTCCATGCCGGAGGCGGCGGCGCCGGTGGCGATCGTGAATGCGGCGAAGATCTTGTCCATGTCGCCGCTGAGGACAATCATCGTCATCTTGTTGCTCGTGGCGGGCTCGCCCGCGGTCTCGCGGGCCGGGGCCGCTAGGACTGCCATCTCCCCTCACTCCCCTCGCTCTGCGCGTTCCGGAGGCTGTACTCCGGGGGGTATGCCCACATTCACCGTACGCCCGGGACGCGGGCGTCACAATCAGGCGCTCTGTTGATGTTCATCGGGCGCTCGCCTGATTGGCTCTGTAGCCGGATTGGCCATATACTCCAGGCAGTATCATCCATAGGCGGGATCCGGGAGGGCGTGGCCATGGCTCAGTTCGGTCCAGAGGTCGCCCAGGCTGCGGGACGGCGCCTGCGGCGGATCGAGGGGCAGATCAAAGGGTTGGAGCGCATGCTGGACGAGGCGCGGGACTGCACCGAGATCGTCCAGCAGATCGCCGCGGCGCGCGCCGCGCTCGACCGCGTCGCGATCGACCTCATCTCGGCCGGTCTGGAGAACTGCCTGCGGCAGGAACTGGCCGGCCGGCCCAACGGACAGAACACCCTGCAGAAGCTGCAGCGGACATTCCTGATCTTGAGGTAATCATGCCCATCTACGAATTCGTCTGTGAGTCCTGTGGGGCGCCCTTCGAGGAACTGACCCGCAGCTACACCGCCATCGCCGAGGTGCGCTGCCCGCACTGCGGCGGCGACCGGCTCCCCTGCCGGCTGCGGCCTGGGCCTCCCGGGAAAGTGGACCAGAGGAGTCCACTTAGGATGCACAGAAACGACACGACGGCATGACTCGCCGGCCACCCAGGTCCGCCGCCTGGCCATCCTCCGGAGTATCTCAGAAACGCTCAATCGCTCCCTGACGCTGCGTGAGTCGCTGGACGGGGCGCTGCGGCGAATCGTCGAATTGCTCGACGTCCAGGCCGCCTGGGTCTTCCTCTACGACGCGGAGCGCGGCGAGTTCCGACTGGCCGCGGACGCCAACCTCCCCGCCGCGCTCATCGGAGAAGGCAAACGCCGCATGGCCGGGGACTGCCGGTGCAACCAGATGCTCAGAGACGGCACGCTGCACGAGGCGATCAACCTCATCCAGTGCGCGCGGCTGGAGCAGGCCCTGCCGAACAACCCCGAGAGCCAGCAGCACGCCACAGTGCCGCTGCTGGGCCAGGACGGCGCCGTGGGCATCCTCAACCTCCTGCTGCCGCGCGGCCGCTCGTTCACGAACGACGAGCTGGACATGCTGGGCGCGATCGGCCATGAGATCGCCGTCGCCATCCAGCGCGCGCAGTTGTTCGAGCGCGTGCGTGCTCATGAGCACGTCCGCCGGGAGCTTCTCCACCGCCTGCTCCTGGTCCAGGAGGAGGAGCGCCGGCGTATCGCCCAGGACCTGCACGACTCCTCCGGCCAGCTCCTCACGGCCCTGACCATTCGGCTGGACCAACTCCGAGGATCACCCGATCGCGGCGCGGCGGTGCCGCCGCCGGAGCTGGATGCGATCCAGCGCCTCGCCGGGCAGGTGTGGGACGAACTCCGCCGGCTGATCCATGATCTACGCCCGCCCGTTCTGGACGACCTGGACCTGGCCGCCGCCGCCCGCTGGTTCGTGGAAACCTACGTGCGGCCCGCGGGGATCCGGGCCGAGGTGCAGACCGAAGGCCCGAACCAGCGCCTCCCGGCCGACGTGGAGACGACGGCGTTCCGCATCCTGCAGGAGGCGGCGACGAGCGCGCTGCGCCACGCCAAGACGGACCGGCTGGAGATCAGGCTCAACCGCAAGAGCGGCATCCTGCACCTGATGGTGCGGGACTTCGGCGTCGGATTCGATCCGGATACGTCGGAGCCCGGCAGGCAGTCGCTGGGACTGCTCGGGATGGGCGAGCGCGCGGAACTCGTGGGCGGTTCCGTCCAGGTGCTCTCCGCCCCCGGTCTCGGCACAACCGTCCTGGCTCGACTCCCCGTCCCGCAGGAACCGCCGACAGTCGGACCAGGGGGCGGGATGGCGGACCCAGCGGTGCCGCCGCAGTTCGGCCATGAGATCGGATGGTAGAGCGCGCCCATCGCTGACCGCCGTGTTGGAGACGACGTGCGCGACCGTGCGCATGCCCGGGATCACCGTGGAGACCACGGGGTGCTGCAGGATGAAACGCAGGGCAAGCTCGGGCAGGGTCATCCCCTCGGGGACCACGGCCTTGAGGGCCTCCACTCGCTCCAGAGTCGGTAGCAGGTTCTCCGGCGAGAAGTAGCGGTTGCGCCAGTCCCCTTCCGGCCACCGGGACTCTTTCGTCAGCGTTCCGGTCAGCGAGCCCTCATCGAACGGCACCCGGGCGATCACCGCGATCCGCAGCGCCTGGCAGCGGGGAAACAGCTCGTCCTCCGGATTCTGGTCGAAGATGTTGTAGATCACCTGCACCGCGTCGATCAGCCCGGTAGACAGCGTGTCAAGCACATTGCTCGGTTCCCACCGGTTGACGCTGACGCCCCAGGCTCGCACCAGCCCTTCATCTTTGAGGGCGGTCACCGCGCGCTGCCAGCGCGAATCACGCGCCCAGCGGTCGTTCCAGACGTGGAACTGCATCAGGTCAACCGTCTCGACGCCGACGTTCGCCAGGCTGCGCTCCGTATACCGGCGGATGTGATCCGGCGGGAACACGTCCGGGAGCCTCGCGTCGGAGTGCGCGGGCCACCGGAAGTCCGCCGGAGGGACCTTGGTGGCGACGTACAGCGTCTTCGAAGGGTTGGCTGCGATGCGCCGTCCGAGCAGCCGTTCGCTGTGCCCTTCGCCGTAGGCCCAGGCGGTGTCGAAGAAGGTGACACCCAGATCCACGGCACGCTGCAGCGCGGCTGCGGTGGAGGCATCATCCGAGCCGGTCCAGCCGGCCAGTCCCCACATCCCGTAGCCGACCTCGCTGACCGGCCAGCCGGTCCGTCCAAACGCGCGGTACCGCACGCCCCGCTACGCCCGAACGGCCTTCGTGTACGACCAGTGGGTCTGGATGATCTCCCACCGAGCGCCCGACCGCCGGAAGACCTCCGTGCAGTTCCAGCGGTGGGCATCCTCGGTGCCGCCGTAGGAGACGTAGTTGAAAGTCAGCACGGCCGCGTCGCCGACGACCTGCACCAATGGATTGAGCAGTTCGTAGCGGCGGATCGAGACCTTACCGCGGATCCCCTCATAATGGCGCGCCAGAGCCTCGCGCCCGTCGATGCGCCGTTCCAACGACGGATCGAAGTACACGACGTCAGGAGCACAGATCTCCAGGAACCCGGAGGGATCTCCTCGTCCCCAGCGATCGAGCGCGGAGCGTTCCAGGGCGATGATCGTCTCGCTCGGATCGTCCATCGAAACCTCCACCCTCATTGCACCAGCTTCCTCACGACGTATGGCAGGATGCCCCCGTGCCGGTAGTACTCCACGTCGATCGGGATGTCGAGCCGGGAGATGACCTGGAAGGTCCGCTCCGTGCCGTCCCGGCGCACGGCGCGCACGGTGAGCGTCTGGCCCGGGCGCAGATCCTCGCTGATGCCGAGGATGTGGAACGCTTCGGTCCCGTCCAGCCCGAGGGCCTCCGGCCCCTCCCCGCTCCTGAACTCCAGGGGCAGGATGCCTATCTGCACCAGATTGGTGCGGTGGATGCGCTCGAAGCTTTCGGCGATCACCGCGCGCACGCCGAGCAAAAGCGGCCCCTTCGCCGCCCAGTCGCGCGAACTCCCTGAGCCGTACTCCTTGCCGGCGAGCACCAGCAGCGGCGTGCCCTCGGCCTGGTAGCGCATCGCCGCGTCATAGACCGGCAACAGCTCCCCCGACGGGATGTGCGTCGTCCATCCGCCCTCGCGGCCGCGGGCCAGGCGATTGCGCAGGCGGACGTTGGCAAAGGTCCCGCGCATCAGCACGTCGTGGCCTCCCCGGCGCGCGCCGTAGGTGTTGAAGTCGGCCGGGCTCACACCCCGCTCGACGAGATAGCGGCCCGCAGGGCTGTCTTTCGAGAAGGCCCCGGCCGGGGAGATGTGGTCCGTGGTCGCGGAGTCGCCGAGCCAGACCAGCACGCGTGCCCCGTGGATTTCCGCAGGCGGGCGCGGGGTCGTGCTCAGCCCCTCGAAGAACGGCGGCCGCTGGACGTAGGTCGACGTCGGATCCCAGCGGTACACGTTGCTCTCAGGCACGGGCAGCGTTTGCCAGCTCTCGTCCCCTTTGAAGACGTCGCGGTAGCGCTCGGCGAAGAGGTCCGCCGAGATGGCACCGCGGATCACGGCACGGATCTCCTCGTCGCGAGGCCAGATGTCCCTGAGGTAGACCGGCCGTCCCTCGCCGTCCCGGCCCAGGGGATCCCTGGTCATGTCGATATTGACGGTCCCGGCCAGGGCGAAGGCCACCACCAGCGGTGGCGAGGCCAGATAGCTGGCACGCACGAGAGGATGGATCCGCCCCTCGAAGTTGCGGTTGCCGCTCAGGACCGCAACCGTCACCAGATCGTTGGCCTGGATGGCCTCAGCCACGGGCTGCGGCAGCGGGCCGCTGTTTCCGATGCAGGTGGTGCAGCCATAGCCGACGGTATGGAAGCCCAGGGTCTCCAGGTACCGGGTGAGCCCGGCGCGCTGGAGGTAGGCGCTGACGACCGCCGACCCCGGGGCCAGGCTCGTCTTGACGGCCGGGCTGACGGTGAGGCCGTGCTCGACCGCCTTCTTCGCCAGCAGCCCGGCCGCGATCATGACTGCGGGATTCGAGGTGTTCGTGCACGAGGTGATCGCGGCGATGACGACGGACCCGTGCGCGAGTTCCGCGGTACGATCGCCGATGCGCACGGGTGCCACCGGTGGACGCTCTGCGACAGCGACCCCTCCACCGGACGCGCCGGAGGCGCCCGCCTGCGGCGCGCCGACTCTGTCGGCGAACGCAGCGCGAAAACTCGGACCTGTGCTGGGCAGCGGGACGCGATCCTGCGGCCGGCGAGGCCCGGCCAGGCTCGGCTCGACGGTGGAGAGATCCAGTTCGACCACCCGATCGTAGACGGGCTCAGGAGCACCATCCGTCCGGAACATCCCCTGTGCGCGGGCGTAGGCTTCGACGAGCCGGATCTTCGTCTCGGCGCGTCCGGTCAATCGAAGATAGGCCAGCGTCTCCGCGTCGATCGGGAACATCGCCGCCGTCGCGCCGTACTCCGGGGACATGTTGGCGATCGTGGCCCGATCCGGCAGTGTCAGCGCGCCGAGGCTCGGCCCGAAGAACTCGACGAACTTGCCCACCACCCCCACCGTGCGCAGCAGCTGGGTCACGGTCAGCACGAGATCGGTCGCGGTGACGCCGTCGGCCAGCGCGCCGATCAGGCGCACGCCGACGACCTCGGGACGGGTCAGATAGATCGGCTGGCCGAGCAGCACCGCCTCAGCCTCGATGCCGCCCACGCCCCATCCCAGGACGCCCAACCCGTTGATCATCGTCGTATGCGAATCGGTGCCGACCAGCGTATCGGGAAACGCCGTCGTCCTGCCGTCGATCGAGCGGGTCGCCACGACCGTGGCCAGGTACTCCAGATTCACCTGGTGCACGATGCCGGTGCCCGGCGGAACGACGCGCAGGTTGTCGAAGGCGCGCTGCGCCCAGCGCAGCAGAAGGTATCGCTCGCGATTACGCTCGTACTCGAACGCCACGTTTCGCTGGAATGCCGTCGGCGTGCCGAAGACGTCCACCTGCACGGAGTGATCGATGACCAGGTCGGCGGGAATGACCGGATTCACCCGCGCCGGATCGCCGCCGAGACGCTGCACCGCATCCCGCATCGCGGCCAGGTCCACGACCACCGGCACGCCGGTGAAGTCCTGCAGCAGCACCCGCGACGGCAGAAAGGGGAACTCCCCGTCCCCCGATCGTCCGGGCTCCCAGGCCGCCAGACGCGCCACGTGCTCCGCGGTAAAGGCACCCGTCCCGGCGTGGCGGAGCACGTTCTCCAGGAGCACCTTCACGGTATACGGGAGGCGCTCCAGCCCCACCGCGATCCGGTTCCCCAACGCGGCGAGCGGATAGTACTCGACCGACGTGTCGTCAAGGCGAAGCGTGTGACCCATCACCGGAGTCCTCCTGAACTGCGCAATCGATCACCACCAAAAAGTATACAACCCACCGCCAGCGTGGCTCACCTGGGGGTCCGATCGGGAGGTCGCCTGTCGCCGCCCGCCCTATGACGGGCGGTCCAGCGCGGCGTGGATCGCGGCGATGAGATCTTTGCCGACTCGCTTCTTGGGAACGACGCCGTCCGCGCCCATCGCCTGTGCCGCCCTCGAGTAATCGTCCCCGCGATCGTTGGGCAGCAGGGCGATGATGACGAGGTTGGGGTTGAGTTGCTTGGCGGCGAGACAGCCGGGCAGCCCCGCGGCACCGAACAGCCACGGGTCCACGACCAGCACGTCCGGCCGCCGCTCGCGGATCAGGCGGATCGTCTCCTCGATTGTCGCCGCGCTGCCGGCGAGTTCGAACCCCCGGTCGCCGAAGAGCACCATGCCGATGGCCTCGCGGGCCGCGGCATGCGGGTCGGCGACGAGGACCCGGTACGGGCGGGGCAGCGCGTGGGCGGGAGCGTTCATCGCCATGTCAAGATCGGCGGGCACCGCGCGTCGGTCCCCGGAAGGGTCAGGATCTCAGCGGGACGTCTGGGCGCCCCACTCGTCCGAGGCGGTGCCCGCGCGCCTTTGCAGGCATGGTAGCAGCGAACCGGCCCGGCCACTATCCGCCAGGAGGCTGATTCGGGTCAGGCCTGGGCCCGATGGACGGGCCGGGGAAGCGCTCGCAGCGCGCGCAGGATCTCAGGAACGGCCCTCGTAGGCCCGGACGAGAGCGAGGACCTCCTCCGGCGCCGTCGCGCCCAGCAGCGCGGACCGCCGCGGCTCCTCGGCAAGGAGCCCGGCCAGGGTCGCCAGGGCCTGCGTGTGCGAGCGGCTGTCGGGAGCGGCCAGGGCGATGACGAGGCTGACGGGATCGTTTTGCGGGTGGCCAAAGGGCACGGGTGTCTCCAGGGTGACGACCGAGATAGCCGCGCGGCGGACGGCCGGGGAGGGACGCGCGTGCGGCAGCGCGATGCCGGGCGCAATGACCATGTACGGGCCCATCGACTCGATCGCCGCGATCATCTCCTGAGTGTAGGCCTCCGTGGTGGCGCCGCTCGCGACCAGGGCCTTTCCCGCGACGGTGACGGCCTCACGCCAGTCCGCGGCCTCGACGCCGGTGCGGATCGCGCCGGCGGGGAGCAGGAAGGAGAGCCGGGGCGACTCCTCGGGCATCCCTAGCCGTCTTGGGGAGAGCGCCCCCGCACGAGGGCGCGGACGGCGTGCGCAGAGTCCAGATCGACCGCTGCGTGGGCAAGGCGGCGCGCATCCTCGAACGTCCACTGTCGCACGATGGCCTTCGCGCGCGGAATGGCGGCGGGCGTCATACTGAGCTCGTCCACGCCCAAACCGACGAGCACGGGGACGGCGTCGGGATCACCGGCCAACTCGCCACACACGCCGACCCAGATGCCCGTGGTGTGTCCGGCCTCGACCACGCGCTGCACCAGGCGCAGGACGGCGGGATGACAGCCGTCGTTCAGGTGGGCGACGTTTGCGTTGCCCCGGTCAGCGGCCATCGTGTATTGGGTCAGGTCGTTGGTCCCGATCGTGAGGAAGTCGGCCTCACGAGCGAAGTGGTCCGCCAGGATCACGGCCGCCGGCACTTCCACCGTCATGCCGATCTCGCACGTCCCGGCCGGGGCCGGTCCCGCGGCACGCATCTCGCGCTGCACGGCTTCGACCAGCGCTCGGGCCCGGCGCCACTCCTCCAGGGTCGCCACCATGGGGAAAAGGATGCGCACCCTCGATCCGCTGGCCGCGCGCAGCATCGCGCGCAGTTGGACCTTCAGCAGATCAGGATGGTCGAGCAGGAGGCGGACGCCGCGATATCCGAGGAAAGGATTGGCCTCTGCCGGCAGGGGCAGATACGGCACCGGCTTGTCCGCGCCCGCATCGAGGGTCCGCACGGCCACCGGGCGAGACCCCAGCCGCTCAAAGATGGCCCGGTAGACGGCGGCCTGCTCCTCCTCCCCGGGCGGCGCGCTGCGACCCAGGAAGAGGAACTCGGTGCGCAGCAGGCCGACACCCTCCGCGCCCGCGTGCACCGCGGCTGACGCCTCGTCCACGGAGCCGACGTTGGCTTCGATATGCACGCGCCGACCGTCGCGTGTGAGCGCAGGCTCGCCCGATGCCGCACGCGCGGTCCGCTCCTGGCGGGCCGCCCGCGCCGCCTGATCGTGGAACGCCCGGCGCTGTGCCTCGTCGGGTGCGACGATGACTTCGCCCCGGTCGCCATCCACCAGGAGCACGTCTCCATGCTCCAGATCCATCAGCGGGTCTCCGACCCCGACCACGGCAGGCACCCCCCAGGCCCGGGCCAGGATGGCGGCATGCGATGTGGGGCCCCCGTGAGCCAGGCACACCGCGAGGACCAGAGCGCGGTCGAGCGAGGCGACCTCGGACGGCGAAAGATCGGACGCCACCACCACCGCCGGGACAGGCAGCGCGGGGCCGGCCTCGCCGCCTCCGCTGAGGTGCACGAGCACGCGGTGCCCGACGTCGCGGATGTCGGCGGCACGGGTCCGGAACGTGGGGTCGGGCAACTGCTCCAGTTGTGCGGCGAAATGCTCCACGGCATCGTACCACGCCGCCTCGGCGTTGATGCCCCGCGCGATCGCCTCCCCGGCCCGGGAGAGCAGCGCGGCGTCGTCCAGAAACATCAGGTGGGCGGCGAAGATCGCCCCCTGCTGGCCGCCGGCCGTGGTCGTCACGCGTGCCCGCAACCCATCGATCTCCGCGCGTGCCGCGGATCGGGCCGCCTCCAGTCTGCGTCGTTCTTCTTCAGGCGCCGCGCCGGTGCGGCGTCGGACGAAGGGGGCCTGTCGCCGCCAGATGAAGGCCGGTCCTTCCGCCATCCCAGGCGAAGCCGGGATGCCGGTCAGCACCCGCGCGGCCACGTCAGGAGCCTCCTCGCGTCCTCACAGGCGTCCGGCGAAGTCCGTCCTGATCAGCGTTTCCAACGCCGCAGCCGCCGCGTCTTCATCCGGTCCCTCGGCGGTGATCTCGATCTCGTGCCCCTGCTCCACACCTAGGGTGAGCACCGTGAGGATGCTCTTCCCGTCCACCGGTCCGCTGTCGCGGGCGAGACTGCGGACCCCGATCGCCGAGGCGAAGCGCGCCGCCTCCGCGGCGAACACCGCCGCGGTCCGGGCGTGCAGTCCAACCTCGTTCGTGACGCGGATGCGCACCGTCTTCATCGGATGGCTGGGGCGAGGGCTGCGACCACGGAGGCCTGGGACTACAGGTGCGGGATGCGCCGCTGGAAACGCTCGAAGAGTTCGCGGTTCCGCGCTTCCGCCCCCTCGACGTTCGCGCTGGTCCAGATCGGAAGCGCGGGCCCGCCGCGGGAGCGCTCGACCAGGCGGGTCAGCAGGAGATTCCACACGTAGATCCCGGTCAGGGAGGACAGCGGCATCGTGCGCAGGCCGCCCCCGGCATCGTAGGCCGCGTCGCCGTAGGGCACGTGGGTATCGATGAGATGATCGCTGACCTGATCGAGCTTGTGCGGCCCGCGGGCCGGGGCCCGGGCCATGTGGTCGCGCGAGGCGACGGCCACGACCGTCACGCCCTTCTCGCGGAAGGTCCGGGCGATCTCCACGGGGACCGGGTTGATGCCGGAATGCGAGAAGACGAATGCCAGGTCCCCCTCTCTCGCGGGCGCACGCTCGACCAGCAGGCGTCCGAACCCGCTGACACGTTCCTGCTGGGTGCTGGCCGAGGCCCCGGAAAACGGCAGCAGCGCGGGATGGTACAGCGGATACACGCAGGCCAGGCCTCCCGCGCGGAAGAAACACTCCAGCATCTGGGCCAGCGAGTGGCCCGTCCCGGCGACGAAGATCAGGCCGTCGCCGCGGACCACCTCCCACATCTTCTCCGCGACCGTGTCCAGGACGGCCGCGTTGGCCTCTTCCACCGCCTGGAGGTGCGAGCGCATCCAGGCACCCGGCGCAGCGGTCAGGTCAGCCATCCCTGCTCCCGGAAGCGCTGGGAGAGGGTCTCCTTGAGCCCGGCGACATCGAGGAAGTTGGTGACCGGGACGACCACGGGCGCCGTCCCGGTCAACTCCGTCGTGTGCAGACCCTGCGCCAGGATCACATCGGCCCCGGCGCCTCGGGCCGATCCGAGGTCTCCATGCTCGACGCGGGCGGGGACGCCGAGTTCCGCCAGCGCCTTCTCCGCCGTCATCTTCAGGATCAGGGAGCTGCCCATGCCGACCCCGCAGACGGTGAGGACGCGCAGCGGATCCCGCTTCGCCCACGTCATCGCGCTAGGACCCCGCGAACGGCGCCGTGATCAACTTGATCACCCAGACCAGGATGTACCAGTCCGGGTCGCCCAACGTCGCCAGCTCGGGCGCCGTGTTGGCGAGCATGCCCCAGACCGTGGCCTGGCCGATGGCCAGGAACAGCCCGTTGATCACCCCGCCCAGGGCCGCGCCCCGCCAGCCGCCGAAGGCGTTGCCGAAGACGCCGGCGCCGCCTCCCGGGAAGAACAGCATGATCATCGGGGGCACCAGCGTGAACCACCCGGCCGCCCCGAAGATCAGCATGAGGATGAGGAAGGTCACGGTGCTCGCCAGGAAGCCGACCATCACCGCGGTGGGCGCGAACGGGAACACCGTGGGCACGTCCAGGGCCGGGCGCGAGCCGGGGATCAGCTTGTCGCTGATACCCTTGAACGCCGGAACGATCTCGGCCAGGAACATGCGCACGCCGAAGAGCAGAATGGCGATGCCGGCGGCGAAGCGCAGGCCCACGATCACCGCCCAGACCCATGGATCGACCGTCGCGCTGAACTTCTTGGCCTGTTCGGCCAGCAGGGTCTTGTCCGCGAACGCGGCGGCGAGCAGCATGATCACGCCGATGATCACCGCCGTGCTGACGTTCACATCCTTGAAGAACGACAGCCGGGCCGGCATCTTGAGCTTCTCGGTGTCATGCTTCTCCTTGGACCCCACCGCCCCGCCGAAGGTGGCCGCCAGCCAGCAGGCCGCGGAACTGGTGTGGCCGTATCCCCAGTCGTCTGAGCCGATCACCCGGCGCATGGCGCGGGCGATGTACCAGGGCTGCAGGCACCAGTAGACCGCGACGATGACGCTCCCCCACAGCACGAGCGAGGTCGTGCCGATCCTGGGGAAGGCCTCCACCAGCACCGCAGCCACGATCACGCTGATCCAGAACATGAGGTGCCCGGTGAGGTACACGTACCGCAGGAACGGCAGGACCCGCACCAGGATCACGTGGATGAGGAAGCCGATGGTGATGATGAGGGCGATCGCACTCCCGTAGGTCCCCAGGAAATCCGCGAGCGTCTTGGTGGCCTGCGGGGGCTTCAGGTTGAACGCGCTGCCGACGATGGTCTGGAAGGACAGCAGCCCTCCCACGAACACGTCGATGCCGATGAAGAGGATCAGGACGCCCAAGGTGGCCCGGATGGCCGCCGCGAAGACGTCCTCGAACCGCTTGCGCTGGATCGCCGTCCCGACGAGGACGATCAGGCCGATCAGGATGGCTACCTGGTTGAAGAGGTTGTTGGCGATCCAGGTCAGGAGCTGACGCAGGAACTCCACCCGTTCCTCACCTCCCAGTCGCCGTGATCACAACGCCCCTACGTGATAGTCGGCTCATCCCCCCTTCCAAGACAGTGGGATTCCCTGTGCCGATCAGGAAAGCCTTGTGGATCAGGACAATAGCGGTTCGAAACGAGCCATAAAGTGGCGCAGCGTCGGCGGTTCATGGACGATCCGCAGCCCCCGGATGGTCTCGCGCCGCCTGAAGGTGGCGGTCGCGGTATCGGCCACGACGGCCATGTGCGACTGGGTGTAGACGCGGCGGGGGATCGCCAGTCGCACGAGTTCCAGCCGCGGGAAGCGCTCCTGCTTGGTCAGCGGGTCGCGCCCGGCCATCACCGCGCCGATCTCGACGCCGCGCACTCCGCCGTCCTCGTAGAGCGCGCAGGCCAGGGCCTGTCCGGGGTACTGTCCGCGCGGGAGGTGGGGCAGGAAGCGCAGCGCGTCCAGGAAAACGGCGTGCCCGCCGATCAGCTCGACGATGGGAATCCCGCGGTCCAGCATCTGCTCGCCCAGCCAGCGCACCTGGCCGATGCGCCAGGCCAGGTAGTGTTCGTCCACGACCTCACGCAACCCCTGCGCCATCGCCTCCAGGTCCCGCCCGGCCAGACCGCCGTAGGTGGGAAACCCCTCGAAGAGCACACCCCAGGGCGCGGCCTGATCATAGAGGGCGGGGTCGCGCACGGCGAGGAAGCCGCCGATGTTGACCAGCGCGTCCTTCTTCCCGCTGAAGGTGCATCCGTCGGCCAGGTCGCAGATTTCGCGGATGATCGAGGCCACGGACCGCTCCGCATATCCGGGCTCTCGCTCCTTGATGAAGAAGGCGTTCTCGGCGATGCGGCACGCGTCGAGGAAGAACGGTAGCCCGTAGCGATCGGCAAGTTGTCGCACCGCGCGCAGGTTGGCCAGCGAGACCGGCTGCCCGCCGCCGCTGTTGCAGGTCACCGTCATGTGGAGGAAGGCCACCTGCTCGCGTCCCACGTCGCCGATCAGGGCCTCGGCCCGGACCACGTCGAGGTCGCCTTTGAACGGGAGCCGGGCGGTCGGATCGTGGATGGCTTCCACCGCCAGGTCGTCGGCGATCCCCCCGCGGTGCTCGATGTGGGCGCGGGTGGTGTCGAAGTGCATGTTGCCGATGACGTGCTGGCCGGGACGTACCAGCACCGTGCAGAGGATGTGTTCCGCGCCGCGGCCCTGGTGGGTCGGCAGAAGGTGGGGAAAGCCGAAGAGGTCCTCCACGGTCTCGCGCAGGCGGTAGAAGGAGCGACTCCCCGCGTAGGCTTCGTCCCCTACCATCAACGCCGCCCACTGGCGGTCGCTCATCGCGCCGGTCCCGCTGTCCGTGAGGAGGTCGATCGTGACATCTTCGGCGCGCAGGCGAAACAGGTTCCACCCGGCCTCCGCGAGCAGGCGGACGCGCTCCTCCCGGGTCGTCCACCGGATGGGTTCGACGACCTTGATACGGTAGGGTTCGGCGGGAGGGATCGTCACCGGTGCGCTGCCACCATCCTGGCCGTGCGCGTCCCCCAGAAGATGGCCCACGCCGCCACAAAGGCGAGGATGCCCAGGAGGCGCGTCACGTTGACGATGGGCTGCACCTTGATCTTGCCGTCGACCACCTCGACCAGGGCGATCGGCTCAACCTGCGCCGTCCCCCCGCCCCCACCGCCGGCCAGCGCCCGGTCCCCCTCCCCTTTGCCGGGTCCCGTTCCTCCGCCCATCCCGAAGGCGTAGCGCACGGAGGCCACGGGGATCACCGTGCGGCCGTCGATGGAGACCGGCTCGCCGAAGACGGCGGAGATGCCTGTCTTGGTCTGCATCTCTGCGAACCGCTTCTGGAGCTCATCGAGAAACATGGACGCCCCCCTCTCCTCCCGCACCTTCCCCCGCCTCGGCGTCGGCATGGGTGTTCTCCTCCTCATGCGCGGGCGCGCAGATTAGTCCCCCGTCATGGGTCCCGCCCGGCCGCGGGATCATCCTGGAACAGCGCGATCGCGTTCCCTTCCGGATCACGCAGCACCGCCCACCAACCGACTCCGGGCACAGGCATGCGGGGCGAGATGATCCTTGCGCCCAAGGCTTCCGCCTTCCGCATGTACTCGTCCAGGTTCTCGACGCCGAAGTACAGCAGCACGCCCGGCTCGGTTCCATACTTACTCGTCAGGGCCCCATTCGGCCGCCCCGCGGCGGTCCACGTCGTCCGCGGGGATCTCGAAGTGTACCACGGTGTGCGCTGGGGGCGTGGGCATCACGACACCCTCCCAGCCACTTTCAATATGCGGCCGTCACGCTGCTGTCCGCCAGGCAGCGCCCGGATCCGTGGGCTGCGGGGAATCGCCCTCCGCAGACGCGTCGCCTGGGCTGACTTGCGCATCGTGCTGCGTCAGCTACTGTTCGCCGCTGCCTCCCGCGGCGGCCAGCTCGGCAGGACGGGGCGGAGCGGCCGCGGCCAGTTGCGCGTAGAGCGCGTAGCGGGCCCGCACCTCCCGGCGCGCGGCCTCCAGCAGTTCACGCGCCCGGTCGGGATCGGCACGCTGCGCCATCTGGAACCGCGTCTCCCGGGACATGAACTCGACCAGGTCCACCTTGGGCGGCGGCGAGTCCAGCTGCAGGGGCGGCAGTCCGCGTTCGGCCCGGCGCGGATCGTACCGGAGCAGCGGCCAGTAGCCGGACTCCACGGCGAGCTTCTCGTGTTCGGCTCCCAGACGCAGGTCGTAGCCGTGTTCGATGCACGGGCTGTAGGCGATGATCAGCGAGGTACCCGGGAAACTGTCCGCCTCGCGGAACGCCTGGACGGTCTGGAGATCCTTGGCGCCCAGCGCCACGCGCGCCACGTACACCGAGCCGTAGGTCATGGCCAGCAGGGCCAGATCCTTCTTGGGGAGGGCCCGGCCGGCGGTGGCGAACTTCGCCGCGGCACCCAGCGGGGTGGCCTTCGACTGCTGTCCTCCCGTGTTCGAGTAGACCTCGGTGTCAAGCACCAGGATGTTCACATCCTGCCCCATGGCCAGGACGTGGTCCAGCCCGCCGTAGCCGATGTCGTAGGCCCAGCCGTCGCCGCCGATGATCCAGACGCTGCGCCGGACCAGGAAGTCGGCCAGCAGTTCCAGCCGCCGGGCTTCGGGCTCGGGGAGAGACGCCAGGCGGCTGCGGAGTGCTTGCACGCGTTCGCGTTGCGCGGCGATGCCGGCCTCGGTCGATTGGTCGGCGGAAAGAATTGCATCAACGAGTTGATCGCCAATTTGGCCTGTGAGGTGCTTGAGTAGGTGCTGTGCCTGCGTCGCCTGCATGTCGATCGCCAGGCGGAACCCGAAGCCGAACTCGGCGTTGTCCTCGAACAGCGAGTTCGCCCAGGCCGGGCCCCGGCCGCAGGCGTCTACGGTGTACGGCGTGGTCGGCAGGTTGGCGCCGTAGATGGAAGAGCAGCCGGTGGCATTGGCGATGAGCAGGCGGTCTCCGTAGAGCTGGGTGAGCAGCTTGATGTAGGGAGTCTCCCCGCATCCGGCGCAGGCGCCCGAGAATTCGAACAGGGGCCGGAAGAACTGCGTTCCCTTCACGTCGGAGCGCACTTTCGTCCTGTCCGGATCCGGCAAGGACATGAAGAACTCGAAATTCTCGGCCTCGGCCCTGCGCAGGGCGGCCTGCGGCTGCATGTCGATCGCCTTGTGCGTGGGATCCTTCTTGTCCGTGACCGGGCAGACCTCGACGCAGAGGCTGCAGCCCGTGCAGTCCTCCGGGGCCACCTGAAGCAGATACTGCATCCCCTTGAACTCCGGCCCGCGGTAGGGCGTGGACTTGAGCGTTGGAGGCGCCCCCTGCAGCAGCGCGGGGTCCACGACCTTTGCCCGGATCGCGGCATGCGGGCAGATCAGGGTGCACTTGTTGCACTGGATGCAGATCTCCGTATCCCAGACCGGAATCTGATCTGCGATGTTGCGCTTCTCCCACCGGCTCGTGGCCGAGGGCCAGGTGCCGTCGGGGGGGAACGCGCTGACCGGCAGGAGGTCGCCCTGCCGGGCCATCATCATCGCCGTGACGCGCTGCACGAAGTCGGGCGCCCGGTCACTGACGACCGGCGGGAGCGTCCGTGTGGCCGTGGGCGCTGATGGGATGGGCACCTCGTGCAGGTTGGCCAGCGTCGCATCCACCGCCTCGAAGTTGGCGCGGACGACGTCTTCGCCCTTGCGGCCGTAGGTCTTGCGGATGGCTTCCTTGATCTTGGCGATGGCTTCCTCGCGCGGCAGCACGCCGGAGATGGCGAAGAACGCCGTCTGCATGATGGAGTTGATGCGGCCGCCCATCCCGGTCTGCTTCGCCACCGCCGCCGCGTCGATGACGAAGACGCGCAGGCGCTTGCGGATGATCTCCTCCTGGATCGGCGCGGCCAGGTGGTTGAAGACGTCCTTCGGGCCGTAGGGGGCGTTCAGGAGGAACACCGCCCCCTCCGCGGCCGTCTCCAGCACGGGATAGCGCTCCATGAACATCCACTGGTGGCAGGCCACGAAGTTGGCGCGGGAGATCAGGTAGCTGCTCCGGATCGGGCGCGGCCCGAACCGGAGGTGGGAGACCGTGACCGCCCCCGCCTTCTTCGAGTCGTAGACGAAGTACCCCTGGGCGTAGTGGGGAGTCTCCTCGCCGATGATCTTGATGGAATTCTTGTTGGCGCCGACCGTTCCGTCGGCGCCCAGGCCGTAGAAGACGCACCGCGTCACGTCACCGGGCTCGATGGAGAACTCTCGATCGTAGGCCAGCGACGTCCCGGTGACGTCGTCGACGATCCCCACCGTGAAGTGATTCCGAGGGTGCGCCTGCGCCAGTTCGTCGAAGACGGCCTTGACCATCGCCGGCGTGAACTCCTTGCTGGACAGCCCGTACCGGCCGCCGACGACCCGCGGCATCCGCGAAAGCGCACCGTCATTGGCCATCGCCTCGCCGAGGGCGGTCAGCACGTCCAGGTACAGCGGCTCGCCCGGCGCGCCGGGCTCCTTGGTCCGGTCCAGCACGGCGATCGCCCGGACGGTGGCCGGCAGCGCCCCGATGAAGTCACTCACGGAGAACGGCCGGTACAGCCGCACCTTGAGGACTCCGACGCGCTCGGCGCGTCGGAGCATCCATTCCACCGTCTCGTGGGCGACTTCCGCTCCCGAGCCCATGATGACGATGACCCGTTCCGCCTCCGGGTGGCCCATGTAGTCGAACAGGCGGTACACCCGCCCGGTGAGGCGGGCGAAACGATCCATGACCTGCTGCACGATCACGGGCGCGGACAGGTAATACGGGTTGGCGGCCTCGCGCGCCTGGAAGAAGGTGTCCGGGTTCTGGGCGGTGCCGCGGATCACCGGAGCTTCGGGAGAGAGCGCCCGCTCGCGGTGCGCTCGGACGAGTGCCTCGTCCAGCATCGCCCGGAGGTCGTTGTCGGTGAGCTCCTCGATCTTCGCCACCTCGTGGCTGGTGCGGAAGCCGTCGAAGAAGTGCAGGAACGGGACGCGCGCGGCCAGGGTCGCCGCGTGCGCCACGGCGGCCAGGTCGTGGGCCTCCTGCACCGACCCGCTGGCCAGCAGCGCAAACCCCGTCTGGCGGGCGGCCATGACGTCGGAGTGATCGCCGAAGATCGACAGCGCGTGGGTGGCGACGGTGCGCGCCGAGACGTGCATGGCGAACGACGTGAGCTCGCCGGCGATCTTGTACAGGTTAGGGATCATCAGGAGCAGGCCCTGACTGGCGGTGAAGGTGGTGGTGAGCGCCCCGGCCTGCAGCGCACCGTGGACCGCCCCCGCCGCGCCGCCTTCGGACTGCATCTCGACGACCCGCGGCACGACCCCCCACAGGTTGGCCCGACCCTGCGCCGACCATTCGTCGGCGAGCTCCCCCATCGGCGACGAAGGAGTGATGGGGTAGATCGCGATGACCTCGCTGGCCCGATAGGCCACCGAGGCCGCAGCCTCGTTGCCGTCGATCGTGATCAACCGTCGCGCCGCCATCGCCGCCTCCTACGCCACACCGGGCTCCGCCTCCGGCAGCGGAGCCAGGTGCGTCACCTTGATGCCGTGCTCACTCAGGGTCTGCACCAGGTGCAGCGGATACGGGGTATCCACGCGCACCACGACCTGCCCGACGCCGTCCAGCGGGTACGCGGCCAGGCTGCGGATGTTGATGTCGCAGTCGCGGATCGTCCGCACGACCTCCTCCAGCGCACCGATTCGATCCTGCAACTCGATCGTCAGGCGGGCGCCGCCCCGACGCAGGCCCATCAGATCGATGAAGGCGTCGAAGATGTCGCTCTCGGTGATCACGCCGACCACAGCCCCCGCCTCGACCACCGGCATCCCGCCGATCTTGTGCCGGCGCATCAGCACCGCCGCCTCCTCGACGGTGGCCGAGGGCTCGATGGTGATGACGGCCCGGGTCATGACCTCGGCGACCGGCGCCTTCATCAACAGGTAGGGGATCTCCCACGCCGTGAGCGAGGTGGCCGGCGAGGGTGAGGCGCGCATCAGATCCGTCCAGGTCACGATGCCAACCAGGCGGCGGCCCCGGATGACGGGGAGGCGGCGGATCCGCCGCTCCTTCATCAGGGCCAGCGCGTCGTAGATGGGGGCTTTCGGTTCGACGGTAATGGCCGGCGCGGCCATCCGGTCGCGTACCAGCATGGCAGACCCTCCTTGCCCACCGCTGGCTTCACACTACCCCCGCCCCACAACAGGGGGCATCGGGCCCAGGCCTTATTTGGCCGTCAGACGCGCCTGAGATGCCCCAAGAGACCATCGTAAATCGGCTCTCGGCCGGATGTCTGGCCGCCCGGTGCCGTCTAGGCTCAACAGAGAGGCTTCAGGGAGGGTCCCCCATGCACTATCCGTGGTGGTATGTGCCGGCGCTGACCGCGCCTCTGCTCATCGCCATCGTCGCCGTGCTCCATGTCCTGGTTTCCCACTACGCGGTGGGGGGCGGGCTGTTTCTTGCGGTGGAGGTCGGGTACGCCTACCGGACCGGCAACCGGGATCTGCTGGCGTATCTGCGCCGTCACGCCTGGTTCTTCGTGCTGCTGACCGTCGTCTACGGGGCGATCACCGGGGTCGGCATCTGGTGGACAATCGGTCTGGCCTCACCGCTGCCCACCGAGTTGCTCATCCACACCTTCGTCTTCGGCTGGGCGATGGAGTACGTCTTCTTCGTCATCGAGATCGCCGCCGCGTTCATCTTCTACTATTACTGGGGCCGTCTGGACCCTCATACGCACCAGATCGTCGGCTGGCTGTACGCCGCCTCGGCGTGGATCAGCCTGGTCCTGATCACGGCCATCACCGGCTTCATGCTCAACCCGGGGAGTTGGATCGCGCAGGGCGGGTTCTGGAGGGGATTCTTCAACCCGCAGTTCGTCCCGCAGGTGCTGGCGCGCACAGGCGGTGCGCTGTTGCTGGCCTCCCTGTATGTCTACCTGCATGCCGCCGTGAAGGCCCCCCCGGGACTGCGGAATCTCCTGGGGGCCCGATCGGCGCGGCCGGCGTTGCTGGGAGCGGTGCTGATCATGGCGGGCGGGGTTCTCTGGTACATCTTCCTCCCCGCCTCAGCGCAGGTGGCGCTGGCCGCGGCCAGCACGCTCAACATCCTCATGCTGCTCATCTTCGCCCTGACCGCGATCGTCTTCGTCATGCTCTACCTGGGCCCGTACCGCAACCCCGGCTGGGTGACCACCGGATTCGCCATCCTCTTCTTCGTGCTGGGCACCGCCGCGTTCACCACGGGGGAGTACATCCGGGAGGCCGTGCGCAAACCCTACGTCGTCTACAACGCGGTGATGAGCAACGGGATCTATCCGGCGGAAGTGCCCCGGTTGCGCGCCGGCGGGTACCTGGACGGCGGGGTGTGGACGAAGGCCTATGTCGCGGGACGGTATCCCCAGCTCCTGGATCCCGCGGGCCGCATCGACCGTTCGCGTTTCGGCGCGCTGCCGGAGGAGGACCAGATCCGGCTGGGCCGTGTCCTGTTCCAGTACCACTGCAACGCCTGCCATGCCGTGGCCGGTTACAGCGGGATCCGTGAGCTCGCGCGCGGATGGACTCCTCAGATGCTGCGTGATGTCGTGGAGCACCCCGAGCGGGTCCGGTTCTTCATGCCGCCGTGGGCCGGCACGCCGGAGGAAGCCGGGCTGCTCGTGACCTACCTGGAGTCGATCGCCCCTCCGGCGCCTCCGGGGATGCGCTACGACGGCACGCCGGAGAAGGGACGGTGACACCGATGGCTCCGCAGAACCTGATCGGCCCGGCCGGGCCGCTCGGTTATCCGGCCCCGTTCTGGTTCATCGAGCTGTTCAAGGTGCTGGGCTTCACCCTCCACCAGGTGCCGATGCACCTCTGGTACGCGGGGATACCGCTCGTCGCCCTGCTCGGCCTGGCCCGGGGGGAGCGCCCGCGCCGCCTGCGAGCCCGCCTGATCACGGCGATGCCGATCGTCATCGCCGTGGGGATCAACCTCGGCATCGTGCCGCTGCTGTTCACGCAGGTCGCGTACTATCGCACGTTCTATCCGGCCGGCATCCTGATGGCCTGGCCGTGGTTTGCGGTGATCATCCTGCTCACCCTTGCCTACTACGGCGTCTACCTGGCTGCGGTCGGTGTGCGCTCGGGCTGGCGGCCGCGCCTGGGCGCGGTGGCGATCTGGATCGCCGCGGTGCTGCTCGTCGGCATCGGCTTCCTCTTCGCGAACGCCTTCAGCCTGATGACCCACGTCGCGGGATGGCCGGCGATCGCGGGCCGGACCGACGCGGCCGGCGCCGTGACCGGGCTGGCGCTGAATACGGCCGACCCCACGCTGCTGCCGAGGTGGCTGATGCTCTTCGGGTTGGCGCTGCTGACCGCCGCGGCGTACATCGGACTCGACACCGCCTTCCTGGCCGGCCGGGAGACTGCGGGGTATCACGCCTTCGCGTCACGCACGGCCGCAGTCGTCGGCACCGTCGGTCTGGCGATCTTCGCCGTGATGGGCTGGTGGTACATCTTCGGCCGGCTGGATCGCGCCATCCTCGACGCCTCCGCGCGCGTCCCGACCGTGCGGATCTTCTTCGCGCTGGCGGCGGGGCTGCCGGCCCTCACCTGGGCCCTGCTGGTGCTCCAGCGCCGGGGGATCGCCCGGACCGGAGCCGTAGCCGCGGCGCTGGTCCAGTTCCTGGCACTCGGCGCCAACGCCATCGCCCGCCAGTGGGTACAGAACAGCGAGCTCGCTCCCTACCTGGATGTGACCGCAGAGCCGGTGATGATGCAGTGGAGCCCGCTGGTGCTGTTCCTGGTGCTGTTCGTCCTGGGCCTGGGGATCGTGGGATGGATGATCGCCAAGGTCGTCGCGGTCAATCGGCGAGAAGCCGCCCCGGGATGAGCGGAGTGAGTCCGACGGCGTGGGCGCGCTGCCCTCGCCGCCGGACTCCGGACGCGTATCCATCGGCACGACGGCCGGGGTGGGGCTGCGCCCTTCGAATCGGCGGCCGCCGACCCATTGGGCCGTGACGGACCATGGCTCATGGCAGCAACGTAGGCCGCGGCGGGCGGAGCGGCCATCGAGTGGGAAACGGGCTTTCGACTCGGGTCCGGCACCGACTCTGTCGCGGAGCGTTATGCCGCGATCTCGCCGGCGTCCCGGAGAATGGCCTCAGTGTGGCTCGTGCCGATCAGGTCCGCGCCGGCGCGGAGCAGGGCCAGGGCGTCGATGTACGTCTTGATCCCGCCGGCGGCCTTGATCCTGATCCAGTGGGGCAGGACGCGCCGCATCAACGCGACGTCGGCAACCGTGGCTCCCCCGGCCGCAAATCCGGTGCTGGTCTTCACGTAGACCGCCCCGGCCCGGGCGCTCAGCCGGCAGGCCAGGCGCTTCTCCGCGTCCGTGAGGTAGGCGGCCTCGATGATCACCTTCACAGGACGGCCCTCGGCCGCCTCGACCACGGCGCGGATCTCGGAGAAGACCGCCCCGGTCTGCCGCTCGCGCAGGGCACCGATGTCGACGACCATGTCGATCTCATCGGCGCCGGAGGCGACGGCCTGCCGCGTCTCCGCCACCTTGGTGGCGGTGGTGTTCCCCCCGTGCGGGAACCCGACCACGGCGACGGTCTTGATTCCGGTCCCGATGAGCTGCCGGACCGCGGCCGCGACGTGGCAGGGTTTCACCACGAGCGATCGGACTTTCCAGCGCATGACCAGGCGCACGCCCTCGGCCAGATCCTGACTCGTGGCCTGCGGCGCCAGGACCGCGTGCTCGAGACGGCGGGCCAGTTCGACGGCGTTCACAGGATCACCTCAACGGAGGCCAGGGCGCGGCGAGGACGAGGTCGCGGTCGTCGTACTCGAAGGCCAGGCGGTTCTCGACCGCGACGACCCCATCGAGGGTCGCGACCCACCGACCGACCAGCTCGCGTTCTGACCGCCGGTCCACCGTTCCGTCCACGGTCACCACGCCGTCGCGCACGCTGACCTGAATCATGCTCACGTCCACCCAGAGATCGTGCAGGAGCGCTTCTCGGACGGCCCGCGCCAGCTCTTCGTCTGATCGCGTGAACGCCCGCAGGACGTCGGCGCGGCTCACGATGCCGACCAGACGCGCTTCACGCACGACCGGCACCCGGTTGATCTTGCGCCGCACCATGATGGAGGTGACCTCGCGCAGCGGTGTATCCTCCTCGACCGTGACCACCGGTGAGGTCATGAGGTCCTGCGCCGTCAGCCCTTCGGCCTTGCGCGCCGTCTCGGCGGTCCGGCCGAACGGAGGGAGACCCCGCAGAAAGCCGCCGTTGCCCTGCGCGCCGACCGTCTCCTTGTAGAGGAGGTCGGCCTCGGTCACGATCCCGACCAGTTCTCCGGCGAGCGTGACCACGGGTAGACCGCTGATGCGGTGCGTGAGCATGAGGCCGGCGATGTCCTTGACCGGCGTCTCGGGCCGGACCGTGACCACCCGGGCCGTCATCACATCGCGCGCGCAGAGCCGCCCGATCATGCCGCGGACACCTCCTCCGTCCTCTGAAGCTCCTCCAGGGCCGCGGGGGGTACGATCAACACGGGCGTCCGGGCATGGCGCAGAACCTCCTCGGCCACGCTCCCCATCAGGGCGCGGCGGAGCCCGGTGCGGCCGTGCGTGGCCATGACGACCAGCGCAGCCCCCAGACGCGTCGCCGCGTTCAGGATCTGCTCCGGGATCGACCACCCCTCCGCCACCTCAAACCGCACCAGCCCCGGCGGGATGCCGGCCTGATCGGCCTGGAACCGCATCTCGGACCTGAGATTGGTCACGTATTGATCGATCGGCATCCCGGTCTCGCGCTGCACGTCCACATAGTCCTCGGGAGTGTAGACGTGCAGGGCCACGATCTCGGTGCCGGGAGTGGCCAGCCTCCCCGCAATCGTGAACAGCCCCCCCGAATGTGGGGAAAGGTCGGTGGCGACAAGGATGACGCGGGCCGCTTCGTCCATCACGGTCACACTCCCGGTACACTCGAACCCAAGCCCAGCATACGCCGGCCCCCCGGGGAAGGCCTATCGGGTGCGGGCTGGATTGCCCGGTCCTTCTTGGGACTGAGCCCGAATGACGGCGGACAAGGCCGGCACGCCTGCCGCGAGCGGCCCGCGCCTGCCCGGGCGACGCGGGCCCCCCTGCTCGGCCTGAGGTCATCGCCCGCTCCATCCGGCATCTTGTCGTCTCGGGCCGGCTTCCCATGCTCGAGCGGCTCCGAGGGGAGAGCGATTCGGAGGCAGTGCGGGTCTCCGTCCCCGGCATCGGTCCACGACTCGCCGAGCTATGCCGTGATCACCGCCACCCGACGACCGCTGGTCGGGCAGCGCATCGTCGTCGGCCGGGAGGCCGAGTGCGAAGGGTACTATCGGACGCCGCCCGCCAGGGAACCCGCCGCGGCGGGCGCGTGAACAAAGGATGAGTGCTGGCTTCCTCCGGGATGCCCCCGGAGTACTCGCAGAGCTTTCCAGGTCCACATGTCCTCTACCTGCCCGATTCCCCCGACGAAAGGATGGCGGTACACTTGGCTGGAGGCTACCGTGGACCTCCGACGACTCCTCACGCGCTACCCCCGCACGGCCGAATTGCGTGACGGCACGACCGTCGTCTTGCGGCCGCTGGTGCCGGAGGACGAACCGGCGCTGGTCGACCTCTTCCGTGGAATCCCCGCCGAGGAGATCATCAATCTGCGGGACAACGTCGCCGAGCCCGCCGTGGTCCGCAGATGGTGCCGCCACATCAACTACGAGCGGGTCCTGCCGATCGTCGCGGAGATGGGCGGCACGCTCGTGGCCGATGCGACGCTGCACCGGCGCCGGGTCGGCCAGTGGCGCGATGTCGGCCGGCTGCGCGGGTACATCCATCCGCGCTATCGGCGGCGCGGGCTGGGCGCCGTGCTGCTCCACGAACTGATCGAGGTGGCACGGCTGCTCGGGCTCAGGCAGCTGGTGGTCGAGCTCCTCGAAGATCAGCACACGCTGGTGCAGATGTTCCGGCGGTACGGCTTCCGCACCGACGGCCATCTGCCCGTCTACCACACGGTCGTCCTCGTGCGCGACATCGCCCCGGCCCAACGGGCCACGGCGTAACGGAGGCCAGCTCGTGACGGCACAGGTCTCACCCCGGCGCATCCTCGTTCCCACTGACTTCTCCCCAGGCGCCGAAGGCGCGCTGGACTGGGCGAAGGCGCTGGGTACGGCGTTCGGCGCCGAGGTCATCCTGCTGCACGTGCTGGACCTCAGCATCGCCGCCCTGGCCGGCTTCCCCTCCAGCCTGGCGATGGTCCCGGCGGCGGGCGAGCTCCTGGATCGCATCCGGGGCGAGACCGAGCAAGAGATGGCCAGCATCGTGACGCGCGTGCCCGGAGCGCGCTCGATCGTCCGGGAAGGGACGCCGCGCACCGTGATCCTCGACGTGGCCGGAGAGGTCCAGGCCGATCTCATCGTGATGGGTACCCACGGCCGCACCGGGCTGACGCACGTCTTCTTCGGCAGCGTCGCCGAGCACGTCGTCCGGCACAGCCGGATCCCTGTCCTCACCGTCCGGCAACGACCGAGCTGAGGCGGGGGTCCCGATGGCCATGCTGTCACCGGCCGAACTGGCTGCCCTCATCGCCTCGCCCCGACGCGACGTCCTCTCAGTGGCGCTCGACATCGATCCGACGAAACCCGAGCATCAGGACGAACCTCCGGCCTGGCGGATCTGGTTGCGGAATGAACTCCGGCGGCTGCTGAGCCATCTTCCCGGGGACACCCGCCGGCAGGCCGAGACTTCCGTGGAGCGCGTCCGGGCGTTCGTGGACCAGGAGCGGCCGCCGGGTCGAGGGCTGGCGATCTTCGCCGCCGCGGGTCTGTGGGACGTGCGGACACTTCCGGTGCCGCTGCGGAACCGCGTCCGGTACGGCCGTCCGGATGTCCTCCCGCTGCTGTGGGCCGCCGACGAGTACGAGCCGTACGGCATCCTCGCCGTCAACCGCGAGCGGGCGATGCTCATCGTCGCCTACCTCGGCGGGACCGCGCTGGCCGGCGCCGACCGGCTCGAACTCGACACGAGCCACTGGCGTTTTGCGGCAGGCCGGCCGCCGTCGTTCACCAAGGCCGCGGGCATGGGCGCCAGCCGCGGGGTCCAGCGGGACACCTTCGAGGCGCGCGTCACGGAGCAATTGCGCCGGTTCTGGCAGGGTGCGGCGGAGGCTGCGGCGCAGTGGCTGCAGGAGACCGGCACCCACCGTCTGATCATCGCCGGGCCGGAGGAAGCCGCGACCGCCGTGCGGCGCCTGCTGCCCGACGCCGTGCAATCACGGCTGATCGCCGTGGTGCCCGTGCGCTCCGATGCCGATGTGGAAGAAATCCACCGGGCGACGATCCCGGTGGCCCTGGCGGAGGAACATCGGAGAGACCGGGCTCTGGTCGACGATGTCGTCGCCCGGGCGCCGGGCGGGGCGGGAGCGGTGGCGGGGCTCGCCCCTACACTCGAGGCTCTGGCCAGGGAGCAGGTGCTGACGCTGGTCGCCGACCCCGACGTTGAGACGTCCGTGATGCAATGCACGCGATGCGGATTCGTCACCGCGGAGGCCGCCGCGGTCTGCCCCGTCTGCGGCGGGGCGGTCGAGCAGACGTCGCTGTCGGCGATTCTCCCGCTCCTCGCCCGGCGCAGCGGCGCGACCCTCGAGACCGTCACCGGCGAGGCGGCGGCCACGCTGCGGGCCCACGGGGGCATCGGCGGCATCCTCCGCTACACCGTCCCGTAGCTTCGCTCCGCGGACTGTGCGCGCCGCGTATCAAGCCCTACAATCAGGAGATCCTGCAGGCGAACTGCGAGGACTGCCACCGGCCGTTGATCGACCTGATCCAACCGGCCTGCAGCCCCCGCGCGCTACTGCTTCGACTGCCACCCGGGCGTCGGCCACGGGTGGGACTAGGCCGGAACCGTTACCTGGAGTCGTTCCACTTTCTCTTGTCAAGTGGCTTACAAAGGGTTAGTATCTGCGGCGGAGGCTTCGCTGACGATGAGCCCGGATCATGGGAACCAGGGTATCTGTCCCCGCTACCACCGCGCCGTAGAGTTGATCGGCCGTCGCTGGAGCGGCGCGATCGTGCGCGTGCTGCTGGACGGTCCGCAGCGCTTTTCAGGGATTCTCCAGCAGGTGGCGGGCCTGACCGACCGGCTGCTCTCGGAGCGCTTGAAGGAACTGGAGGCGGAGGGCGTCGTCGCCCGCCGCGTCTACCCTGAGACGCCGGTGCGCATCGAGTACTCCCTGACGGAGAAAGGGCGCGACCTGGAGCGGGTCGTCAGGGAGATCCACCGCTGGGCCGACCGCTGGGTTCCCAAACCCGCGCACGCCAGCCGCTGACGGCCCGCATCCGCTGGAGACATAAGTACGTCGTTGACGGGGAAGCCGCCCTTCGCTAGGCTCTTCACTGAAGGGGAGTAGCCGCGGACAGCGTCCGCCGGTCGGGCCGCCAGCACGATCACCGATGTGATCCGGCCCGGTCACCCGCTCGACGGGGGCGAGACCTTCGCCTGATGGCACATGACGGCGAGGGCCTCGCCCCTTCGGTGTCGGCGCGGACCCTCCGCCGAGGAGGAATCGGTGATGCCTTCGATCGGCACGCCTCTGCTCTGGGCGGTGTTTCTGGTCTTCGTCTCGGGGGGGCTCGCCCTCGACCTCGGCGTCTTCCACCGGCGGGCCCATGCCGTGCGCCCCCGCGAAGCGCTGGGCTGGAGCGCCTTCTGGGTCGCGCTGGCCGCGGTCTTCGCGGTCGGGGTGTGGCGCTGGTACGGCCCGCAGCGCGGGCTCGAGTTCCTGACCGGTTACCTGATCGAGAAGGCCCTCAGCGTGGATAATATCTTCGTCTTCCTCGTCATCTTTTCGTCCTTCGGAGTCCCCGCCGCGTACCAGCACCGCGTCCTGTTCTGGGGGATCGTCGGCGCGGTGGTCTTCCGTCTGGCCTTCATCCTGGCCGGGGCGGCGTTGCTCGCCGCATTCCACTGGATTATCTACGTCTTCGGCGGGCTGCTCATCGTGACGGGACTGCGGATGCTGCGGAGCGGGGAGGAGGTCCATCCGGAACGCAACCGCCTCGTCGCGCTGGCCCGGCGCATCCTCCCCGTCGTCTCTGCTTATCGCGGGGCGGCGTTCTTCGTGCGCGACGGCGGGCGCCTGGCCGCGACGCCGCTGATGATCGCCCTGCTCACGGTGGAGGCCACGGACATCGTCTTCGCCGTGGACTCGATCCCGGCGATCTTCGCCATTACGGCGGATCCGTTCATCGTCTTCACGTCCAACCTCTTCGCCATCCTGGGCCTGCGCGCGCTGTACTTCCTGCTGGCGGGCCTGCTGCACCGCTTCCGCCACCTCAAGGTGGGGCTCAGCCTGGTGCTGATCTTCGTGGGATTCAAGATGCTGGCGAGCGACGTCGTCGAGATCCCGGTGGCGGCTTCGCTGGCGGTGGTGGCCGCGTTGATCGGGGCCTCCGTGGTCGCGTCGCTGCTCGGGAAGCCGGTGCCGGTGGAGGATCAGACGGCCTCGGACGCCGCTTCGTAGATCGGCGCACCTTCCCGCCGCACCAGGTCGTGGGATCGATCCGGCCGGCATGTGTGGTTCGCTCGGACCATCCAATACAGCCGCGGCCGGATGGTCTGCCGCATCCTCCCTGCCTAGCATCAAAGGTGGGTGGCCGCACGATGACAACCACGCGAACCGGAGCGCGATGATGCCCACTCAGATCGCCGTGATGCATGAGAACCCCTGGGAGATGGCGCTGCGCCAGTTCCACCGCGCCGCCGACCACCTGCCTCTCAAGCGCGGCATCCGCGATTTCCTGGTCTTCCCGCACCGCGAACTGACCGTGAACTTCCCCGTGCGGATGGATGACGGCTCCGTGCGCATCTTCACCGGCTACCGCGTCCACCACAGCACCGTGCTGGGCCCCACCAAGGGCGGCATCCGCTACGCCCCCCAGGTCGACCTCAACGAGGTCCGGGCCCTGGCCATGTGGATGACCTGGAAGTGCGC
>Ga0209172_10002824_pt1 | contig 28931 bp, 16 predicted proteins | sample LarsenN4metaG_FD_184113 | JGI IMG/M metagenome (GOLD analysis project Ga0209172, IMG submission 184113) | Hot spring sediment bacterial and archeal communities from British Columbia, Canada, to study Microbial Dark Matter (Phase II) - Larsen... ... | reverse complement strand
CCGTTGCGGCATCGACCCCGAGGTTTTTTTGCCGACGGAACAACAAAAAAACGGCAAGGCGCTGTTCCGCATTATTTGTGTCGGCTCATTTGAGGAAGTGAAAGGCCACAAATATCTCGTCGAAGCCTGCCGCCGGCTGCGCGAGGCCGGGATTGATTTCGTTTGTGATTTGATCGGCGACGGCCCGGTGCGCGAGCAGGTGGCCAAACAGATCGCGGAGCTTGATTTAAACGACAACGTCATCATCCACGGCAGTCTCAAAAGACAGAAGGTGGCGGAGATGATGCGCGCGGCGGATGTGAAGGTGTTGGCGAGTGTGCCGACCGCAGAAGGCAAGCGCGAGGGCGTTCCTGTCGTCATCATGGAAGCAATGGCTACGTGCTTGCCGGTCATCTCGACGCAGCTTTCCGGCATTCCGGAACTGGTTGATGATGGCCGCACGGGTATTCTGGTGCCGCCGGGCGACGCGGATGGTTTGTTTCTGGCGCTGCAAAAACTTTATGAGAATCCCAGCCTGCGCCGGAGCCTGGGCCGCGCCGGCCGGGAAAAAGTTTTGCGCGAGTTCAACCTGCGGTTAAATGTCATCAATCTGGCGAATCTATTTGCTGCCGCCACGCCTTGATCATCCGCAGCGATTCCGGTTTCTGATTATATGGCCTTGATGGAAGCCGCTGATTTTCCGCAAAAAACCTTTTTGCATGTAACCGTGTAATAAAGTTATTGAAATTTACCTCCTGCCACGGATTGGCAAAACGCTTTGGGATGACTCTACATCTCCAATTGCACGTGGCTCATTCCACAATTTCCCTCAGGCACAGCCCACGGGCGCAGCCTCTGATCAGACCATGGATGGATTGGGAGTTTAACACCTCTTTAACTCGCCGGTGCATAGTGAACTCATTGGCTTCTGAATACGCCAGCTGCGTGTTTTTTGAAGCTTTTCAAAGTCAGGGCGTCCTATGAATAAAATAAAACAATGCTTATTTGCGGCGTTGATCGCCTTTGTCATGCTGGCGGTCGACGGCCTGTACACCTTCGCTTCAGCCCAGGGCCAGCCGCTTACGTTTTCCGCGTTTGGCGATATTCCTTATGGCAGCAGCGAGTACGCGCTTTTGCAGCAACAAATTGCCGACCACAACCGTTACAGCCCGTCGGCCTTTATCGTTCACATCGGCGACATCATGATGGGCTCATGTGATGAGAAAAAATATGCGGACGTCGCCGGGATGATGAAGGGATTCGCGGTTCCGGCGTACATCGTCGTCGGCGACAATGAGTACAATGATTGCGGCAATCCGGTTCAAGGGCTGGCATATTGGAGAAAATATTTTTTAAATTTTGAGGAAAATTTTTGCGGCGCTCCCGCCACGGAGCATCAAAGCGTGCGCCCCGAGAATTTGGCTTTCGTAGTCGACGGCGTGCTTTTCATCGGCATCAATCTGGTCGGCGGCGACGTGCATGATCTGAATGAATGGTCGATTCGCATGCAGGAGGATGCGGATTGGGTCAGCCAGCAATTTCAAACCAAAGTTTCGCATGTGCGCGCCGCCGTTGTTTTTGCCCAAGCCGGGCCGGAGGGTAGCGCCAATAATCGCGGGCCATTTTTTAATCAATTTCGTCCGGCGGCGGCGGCGTTTGGCAAACCTATTCTCTACATTCAAGGCAACACGCACACCTATAAGCTGGCGCAGCCCTGGCCTGAGAAGAACATCACGCAGCTCGTCGTTCCCAAAGGCAATGCGGAACCGCCTTTGGAAGTGACGGTCACCATGGATGCAAATCCGCAGAGCGCATTTATCGTGAAACGGAATCCATGGTCGAGCCAGACAATTGTCAACATGCCGCCATGCGCCAATGCCGGCCCCGATCAAACGCTTACGGGAACGACTGTGGCCAATCTTGCAGGCCAGGCGACGGATGACGGCGATCCCAGCGGTGCTTTAACCACAACTTGGAGCAAGGCGAGCGGCCCGGGGACGGTGACATTTGGAAACGCCAGCGCGCTCGCGACCACCGCAAGCTTCAGCGCGCCGGGCATTTATGTTTTGCGCTTGATGGCGAATGACGGCCAGTTGCAAAAAACCGATGAAGTGACCATTGCCGTGAACGCGGTGCTGCCGAGTGCGCCGATTGTCGGTTCATTTACCCCCGCCAGTGGAGCCGCCGGAACGGTGGTCACGCTCGACGGCAGTGATTTTGCCGGCGCGACGAATGTGGATTTTAACGGCACAGCCGCGACAAGCTTTACGGTTAATTCCAACATGCAGATTGCGGCAACAGTACCTGCCGGCGCCACGACCGGAAAAATCACGGTGACCACCGCCGCCGGCGCCGGCGCCAGCGCGAACGATTTCGTCGTCACCACCGGCGGAGAGGGAAACCTCAGCGTGTTGACTTTTTATCCCACGGATGATGCGTACGTCCAAACCGTCAGCACCACGAGCAACTTCGGCGCTTTGCCGGATCTCCGCGTCGAGACCAACAGCGCTTTTGATGTTACAATTAGCTACCTCAAGTTTAATGTCACCGGCGTCACGGGGGCCGTGCGAAGCGCCAAGGTTCGCCTGAAAGTGACCGATGGCAGCACGGAAGGCGGCTCGATTTTCACGGTTTCAAATAATTATTGGAACACGAATAATCCCTGGGTTGAAACCGGTCTTATTTGGGACAACGCGCCGGAGCTTGACGGCAGTGCTCTGAGCTCGTTGGGTCCTGTCACCTCCGGGCAGACGGTGGAGTTGGAGGTCACTGCCCCGCTTGTGCGGGGAAATGGGACCTACAGTTTTGCTCTGAAAAGCAACAACTCAAACGCCGCTGAATATAGCTCGAAAGAAGGCGTCGCTTCGCCGGAGTTGGTTGTGGAGGTTTCACAAAATGCTCCCACGATTGTTTCTTTCTCACCGACTAGCGGCGTCGTGGGAACCGAAGTCACGATTACAGGAACAAAATTTAACGGCGCGACCGCCGCCGCTTTTAACGGCACACCGGCAGTTTTTAATATCGATTCGGATACGCAAATACGCGCCGCCATGCCAGCCGGTGCCACCTCCGGAAAAATCAGCGTCAGCAATCCCGACGGAACGGCGTACAGTGAAATAGATTTTGCCGTCACCGCGCCGCCGGAGATTATTTCGTTCGCGCCGTCCAGCGGCGTCGAAGGGACCGAAGTGACCATCACTGGCAGCCATTTCACCGGCGCCACGGGCGTGAGCTTTAACGGCAATGCCGCCACGACATTTTCTATCGATTCCGATTCGCACATTCGCGCTTACGTTCCGGCCAGTGCGACGCCGGGGACGGGAAAAATTATCGTCACGCATGCGTTGGGCAACGCCACCAGCGCAGCCGATTTCACGATCACCACGGCAACGCCATTGACATTTTCGTTTGCGCCTCAGCACGATACGTACGTCAACTCCGACAGCCCGACGAGCACTAGCGGCACCTCCAGCACGCTGCGGGCAAAAGTGGGTGTTTACAATTCTTACTTGAAATTCGAAGTGACGGGCCTAAGCGGAACTTTACAGAGCGCCAAGCTGCGGCTGCACGTTTCTGACGCCAGCCCGGACGGCGGTTCGGTTTATGTGACCTCGAATAACTACAACTCTTCCACGACGCCATGGGTTGAAAAAGGCTTGAACTGGAATAATGCGCCTGACCTCGACGGCGCGGCGTTAAGCTCGGCCCCGCAAAGCGGGGTGATTATCGGGCAATGGGTGGAGTTCGATGTGACGCCGGCGATCGTGGGCAATGGCGTTTACAGTTTTGGATTGAAGAGCAACAATTCGGATAAAGTTTATTATCGCTCCAAAGAGTACGGCGCGGCCACGACGCCGCAGTTGGTGATCCAGGGCTTTTCATCCGGTGCGCCAAGCATCACGTCTTTTGCGCCAAGCTCCGGGCCGGTGGGAACGGAAGTGACGATCATGGGAAACAACTTCAGCGGAACGACGGCGGTGACTTTTAACGGCGTGCCATCAACCAATTTCACGGTGGATTCGAACACAAAGATTCGCGCCAAGGTGCCGGCTGGCGCGACGATGGGAAGGATTCAAATCACCAACGCCAGCGGCAGCGGTTCTTTCGCGCAGGAATTCGTCGTGACCGCGCCGCCGCAAATGACTTCTTTTACGCCGGCCAGCGGGATAGCAGGCACCGAGGTGACCATCATCGGCAAAAATTTTATTGGCACAACCGGTGTGAGCTTCAAGGGGATTGCCGCGTCCTCGATTTTTGTCGATTCCGATACGCAAATTCGGGCCATCGTTCCGGCCAACGCTGCGCCGGGAGCGGGAAAAATTGTCGTGACCAACTCCGCCGGCAGCGTCACCAGCGCGAATGATTTTACCGTCAATTTAATTTTCACTTTTGCTCCGCAGCACGACGTGTATGTAAGCTCCGCAGCCCCGACGACCAACTACGGCAAGGCCAGCACGTTCCGCGCCAAGCTGGGCAGCACCGAGACGTTTTTCAGCTACTTGAAGTTCGAGGTCACGGGCCTGAGCGGCGCTTTGCTCAGCGCCAAGCTTCGTTTTTATGTCTCCGATGCCAGCCCGGATGGCGGATCGGTGTGTTTAGTTTCAAATAACTATCTGGATGGCTCGGCGCCTTGGGTCGAAACCGGCATGATCTGGGGCAACGCGCCCAGCATTAACGGCACGGTTTTGAGTTCGACGGGCAAGGTCAGTGTCGGGCAATGGGTGGAATTTGATGTGACCCCGGCGATTGCCGGCGACGGCACCTACAGTTTTGGATTGCAGAATAACAATTCGGATAAAGTTTACTATCGTTCCAAAGAAAATGGCGCCTCAACCATGCCGCAGTTGGTTATCCTGGCGGCGTCAAGCTCATCATCGACTTCAAAACGCGATTATTCGGATACATCGAAGGATGAAAATGTTGTCGCTGCTATTCCGGCAGAATTTGTTTTGCATCAAAATTATCCCAATCCGTTTAACCCGAACACGCAGATTCGTTTCGGGCTGCCGCGGCAATCGCATGTGACAATCAAGTTGTACACGATTAACGGCGTCGAAGTGAAAACGTTGGTTAATGATCATTATCCGGCCGGCACGCACACCATAACCTTTCATGCGAAGAATTTGACGAGTGGAACCTACCTCTACGTCATGCAGGCCAGCAGCGTGCGGCAAGTGCGCCGGCTGGTTTTGATGAAATAAGGCTGCGCCCGTAGGGGGCAAATGTTATGGACCGGTCACTGCAAGCAAAATTGTGATGCGATAGATCACTGCGAAAGTGACCGGTCAATTGGCTGGATTGAAAACAGTTTTAGATTATATTTTCCGCAAAACCAGGGTTTTGTTTGTACATCGCATAGTGAATTAACACACCTACCGCCAAGGAATGGGCGAATGCGATTTGTATGGCAATTTTGGCTTTCAAAGTGCGCGTGGCCCATTGGCTGATTTCTTCTAACACAGTTCCTCGGGCGTAACCCGCATTTTTCTCTGACCACCTTCACTCTATTTTTTAGTTGAATTCCGGAATATCACCTGCTTGCAGTCGCGGGTGACTTTTTAAACAACGTGGTTGCGAGTACTGCGCGTGAGCGTGGTGTCAGACATTCAACCCGAAAGGACTTCTCATGTACAATCTGAGACAAGCATTTTCTAAAACAAGGAGTTTGGTTTTTTTTCTGACCCTGCTGGGAGCGGGCCAGGTGTGGGCGCAAGGTCAACCCCTCACTTTTTCAGTCACGGGTGACGTTCCCTATAGCTCGAGCGAGGCCTCGACTTTCCAGAAGCAACTGGCCAATCACAATTTATACAGCTCTTCGGCGTTCCTCGTGCACGTGGGCGATCTTGCCTCCAGCGGCCAGTGTGGCGAGTCCTCCTATTCGTCCGTGGCGAATATGATGAAGGGATTGGCGGTGCCGGCTTACATCGTCCTCGGCGACAACGAATCCGTGGATTGCAGCAACCGCGCGCAGGGAGTGGGTTACTTTCTGCAATATTTCCAAAATTTCGAGCAAAATTTTTGCGGCGCGCCTTATACCGAGCGCCAAAGCGAACGTCCCGAAAATTGGGCTTTTACCATGGACGGCGTGCTGTTCGTCGGCGTCAATCTGGTCTATGGCGGCTCCACCGCCTTGCAGCAAGCCGCGGCTTGGGCCACGCAGCAGTTTCAAGCGAAAGGCTCTGAAGTTCGCGCCGCCGTTTTCTTTGCCCATTACACCCCGGGTTCCAGCTCGACGTTTTCCACGCCTTTTCGCCAGGCCGCCGCCGCCTTTGGCAAGCCCGTTCTTTTTGTGCATGGCCATGGCCACACGTGGAGCATGGTTTATCCCTTTCCCGAGGACAACATTCTGCGCGTGCAAGTCAACAAGGGCGCGAATGAAGACCCGGTTGAAATCACGGTGACCATGGACAACTCTTCTCCGGCAAATGCGTTTGTTTTCAAACGGAAGCCGTGGGGCAGCAAGACCATCGTCAACATGCCGCCGTGCGCGAACGCCGGTCCGGATCAGGAGATTGTCGGCGCGGCTATCGCCGATCTTGAAGGCCAGGCCACCGACGACGGCGATCCCAGCGGCGTTTTGACCACGACGTGGGGCAAAGCGGCCGGCCCCGGAGCGGTAACATTTGGCGATGCCAGCGCGGCCGTGACCACCGCCAGCTTCAGCGCCGCCGGCATTTACGTTTTGCGCTTGACGGCGAATGATGGCCAACTGCAAAATTACGACGAAGTAACCATCGCCGTGAACGCCAGCACGACTAATGGGCCGATCATCAGCTCGTTTACGCCAGCGAGCGGAGATGTGGGGACCGTGGTCACGCTGAACGGAAGCAATTTCACCAACGTGATGAGCGTGCTATTTAACGACATTCCTGCCACGAGCTTCACGGTCAATTCCGAGACCAAGATCTTGGTCACCGTGCCGCCGGGCGCCACAACCGGAAAAATCACCGTCAACACCTCGGTTGGCGCCGGCTTCAGCGCCAGCGATTTTGTCGTCACCGGCGTTGGCCCCGACGTGCTGACGTTTCTTCCCACGGATGACGCGCACGCTGTATCCACCAATGCCACGAAAAATTATGGCACGGCCACGAACCTTCTGCTGGATAGGAATAGCGCCTCGGATGCCGCAAACATTTACTTCAAATTTAATGTCACCGGACTCACGGGACCCGTGCAAAGCGCCAAGCTCCGTTTGAAATGCAGCAATGGCAGCTCGGATGGCGGCTCGGCTTTTCTGGTTTCAAATGATTACCAGAATACGAGCACGTCTTGGGTTGAAGGCGGCCTGATTTGGAACAACGCCCCGGCGATCACCGGCAGCCCCTTGAGCGCGCTCGGTACTGTCAGCGACGGGCAGACGGTGGAGCTTGACGTCTCCGCGGCGATAACCGGCGATGGAACGTACAGTTTTGCCTTAACAACCACCTCGTCGAACGCCGCCGAATACAACTCGAAAGAAGGCAACACCCCACCGGCATTGGTTCTTCAGGTTGCGCCGCCGGCGCCGATTCTTCCTTCGATTGCTTCTTTCACACCGGATAACGGCCCGGTGGGGAGCGAAGTGGCGATTATGGGAAATGAATTGGGCAGCACGGTAGGCGTCACCTTTAACGGCACACCGGCTGCTTTTATCGTGGATTCGAATACGCAGATTCGCGCGACCGTGCCGGCCAGCGCCACCACCGGAAAGATCAGCGTCGCCAACGCCGAGGGCACCGCATTCAGCGCCACGGACTTTACGGTAACCGCTCCGCCAGTCATTGCTTCGTTTGCCCCGACGAGCGGACAAGAAGGCACCGAAGTGACCATCGTTGGCAATTATTTCAACGGCGTTGCGGCGGTAAGCTTCAAGGGCAAGGCCGCCATCTTTGTGATAGATTCCAATTCTCAAATTCGGGCTTACGTTCCGGCCGGCGCGACGCCGGGAACGGGAAAAATCGTCGTCACCAGTCCGCTCGGCAGCACCACCAGCACGGACGATTTCACCATCACCGCTACGGCACCGTTAACTTTTTCCTTTAATCCCCAGCACGATACCTACGTCAACTTCGACAGCCCGACGAGCACCAGCGGCACTTCCAGCACGCTGCGGGCAAAAGTGGGTGTTTACAATTCTTATTTGAAATTCGAAGTGACGGGCATGACCGGCACTTTGCAGAACGCCAAGCTGCGGCTCCATGTTTCGGATGACAGCCCGGACGGCGGATCGGTCCATTTGGTCTCGAATAACTACAAGTCCTCCACGACGCCCTGGGTTGAAAAGGGTTTGAACTGGAACAATGCGCCAGACATTGACGGTTCGGCGTTAAGCTCGGTGGGCGCGGTGAGTATCGGGCAATGGGTGGAGTTCGACGTGACTTCAGCGATCGTGGGCAATGGCATCTACAGTTTTGGCGTGAAGAACAATAACAGTGATCAGGTCTACTATCGGTCAAAGGAATACGGTCCAGCCACCTCGCCGCAGTTGCTGATCCAAGGCCTTTCGACCGCCGCCCCGAGCATCACGTCGTTCACGCCCAGCGACGGGCCGGTGGGCACGGAAGTCACGATCATCGGCAACAACTTCCTTGGAACCACGGCAGTAACTTTCAACGGCGTGCCGGCAACCGTTTTTACGGTGGAATCGAATACCACGCTTCGAGCTTCGGTACCGGCTGGCGTCCCGCAAGGCGGGAGCAAGATCAACATCACCAACGCCAGCGGCAACGGCTCCTACGCGCAGGCTTTTGTCGTCACAACTCCGCCGGTGATCACTTCCTTTACGCCAAACGAGGGCGCGCCGGGAGATGAAGTCACCCTTACCGGCAGCCATTTCACGGGAACGACGACGGTAAGCTTTAACGGCAAGGCAGCGACGACGTTTTATTTCGATTCCGACACGCAGATTCGGGCCATCGTTCCGTCCGGCGGCACCATCGGGCCGGGAAAAATCGTGGTCACCAATTCCGCCGGCAGCGCCATCAGCGCGAACGATTTCAGAATCAATTTGCTTTTCACCTTTACTCCCCTGCACGACACGTACGGCAATTCAGACAATCCGACGAGCACCAGCGGCACCTCCAGCACGCTGCGGGCAAAACCGGGTATTTACAATTCTTACTTGAAATTCGAAGTGACGGGCTTTGGCGGCACCTTGCAAAACGCCAAGCTGCGGCTGCACGTTTCGGATGACAGCCCGGACGGCGGATCGATCCATTTGGTCTCGAATAACTACAAGTCCTCCACGATACCCTGGGTTGAAAAAGATTTGAACTGGAACAATGCGCCGGACATCGATAGTCCGGCGTTGAGTTCGACGGGCGCGGTGAGTATCGGGCAATGGGTGGAGTTCGACGTGACTTCAGCGATCGTGGGCAATGGCGTATACAGCTTTGGTCTGAAGAACAATAATTCTGATAAGGTTTATTATCGCTCCAAGGAATACGGCGCCGCCACCTCGCCGCAGTTGCTGATCCAAAGCCTGTCAACGGGCGCGCCCAGCATTACGTCTTTCACACCGAGCGACGGGATGGTGGATACGGAAGTCACGATCATCGGCAACAACTTCCTTGGAACCACGGCAGTAACTTTTAACGGCGTCCCGGCAACCGTTTTTACGGTGGAATCGAATACCACGCTTCGAGCTTCGGTACCGGCTGGCGCGACCACCGGCAAGATCACCATCACCAACGCCAGCGGCAACGGCTCCTACGCGCAGGATTTTGTCGTCACAACTCCGCCGGTGATCACTTCCTTCACGCCAAACGAGGGCGCGCCGGGAGATGAAGTCACCCTTACCGGCAGCCATTTCACGGGAACGACGACGGTAAGCTTTAACGGCAAGACGGCGACAACATTTTTTGTGGATTCCGACACGCAGATTCGGGCCATCGTTCCGTCCGGCGCTACTGTGGGAACGGGAAAAATTGTGGTCACCAATTCCGCCGGCAGCGCCACGAGCACGAACGATTTCACGGTTAATTTGCTTTTCACTTTTGCTCCCCAGCACGATGTGTACGTCAATTCGTCGACGCCGATTACGAATTACGGCACCTCCGGCACGCTGCGGGTGAAAGTCAGCGCCAGCGAAACGTTTTGCAGTTATTTGAAATTCGAGGTCACTGGCGTGAGCGGTACGCTGATGAGCGCCACGCTGCGTCTTTATGTGTCGGATGCCGGACCGGACGGCGGCTCGGTGTATTTGGTTTCAAATGATTATCTGGATGGCTCGGCGCCGTGGACGGAGAGCGGTTTGCTCTGGGACAACGCCCCGACGATTGCCGGGACAGCGTTAAGCTCGGTGGGACAAGGGAGCATCGGGCAATGGGTGGAGTTCGATGTCACCTCGGCGATTTCAGGTGATGGCATCTACAGTTTTGGATTGAAGAACAACAACTCTGACAGAGTTTACTATCGTTCAAAGGACGATGGCGCCTCGACTGCGCCGCAGTTGCTCATCCAAACCTCGACCGGCCCGAGCGCGCTTTCCAAAGGCGACGCGGCGGCTGAAACGATCACCGCGCCAATTCCGACCGAGTTTGTGCTGGATCAAAACTATCCCAACCCATTTAATCCGAGCACACAAATTCGTTTCGGGCTGCCGCGTGAATCGCATGTGACCATCAAATTGTACACGATCAACGGCGCTGAAGTCAAAACTCTGGTTGACAATCATTATCCGGCGGGCATGCACGCGCTGACGTTCGAGGCGAAGAACTTGCCGAGCGGCAAATACTTCTATGTGATGCAAGCCGGCGCCGTGCGCAAAGTGCGCCAGCTCATGTTGTTGAAATAAATCTTGCCGCGGTTTGGCGTTACAAAATAAAAAGCCCTGCTTGATCAAAGCAGGGCTTTTTATTTTGAATCGTTTTTCTTGCTTTTTTTTCTGCCATTGCGTACATTTCAAAACAGCATGGCCGGCGAAAAATTTTATACTCGTCAAGACGAAGATCGTGACGCAACATTTATGTTGCACGCATTTTTTCTTCTCGACATAAATATTGCGTTACGCCGATGAGTTTGCCCCTATAGCTCAGTAATGGATAGAGCAGAGGTTTCCTAAACCTTGTGCCGCAGGTTCGAGTCCTGCTAGGGGCACTGGCAGCGTTTCAATGCATCTGATCTGTCCACCCCGCCCACGAATTTTAACACCTTATTTTTTCCCCTCCGGCATCCACATATCAGCATCTGTCAAGCCGCATTCCTCGGCCATCGCAATACAATAGGACAATTTGCCCAAATCATCGGCGCCGGCGTTGTTGGTGCCGAAGGTGAATTTGACGCCGGCGGCTTTGGCGCGTTTGATAAAGGCGGCGCTGGGAATTTTCCGGCGGTCGTTGATTTCCATCGCGACTTTATTGTCAACCAAAACTTTGATAACCCGATCCATCCGCGCCGGCGTCCACAATTCGTCATACAGGGAGTTGATTTCGTCCGGAATGTAGGACGCATTGACGTAGAGGTCTATCGGTTCAGTACTCACGATTTTTTCGATACGGTCAACGAGCTGATCCATGAAATTCTGCGGGTCGCCGATTTCGGTTTCTTCTTTGATCCAAATCCGCATGCGTTTGCCGTTATCATTCGTCCACGTCATGGCGTCGGTAAACACGTAATCGAACTTCGCAATGGTTTCTTTCGAGAATAAATCCTGCCACTCGCGCCCCTCGGCCTGCATGGCGAGAAACGTGTGCGGCGGTTTTTTGTAGCCGGCCAGATATTCCTCGAGCGCGGCGTTGGTTTCAAAGCCCATTTATGTTCTTGTAATACACGACGCTTTTGGGATCATGGCCCTGCAGCGCAAAAGTTCCGGAAGAAAGCAGCCGGCCCTTCTTATCCTCCGGTCGAAACGGATTGTCAGGCTCGGTGTAATCAACCATCAATTCGCCGTTGATGTACGTTCGAATCGTCTTGCCCTGTACCACGATATGAAAATAGATGTCGGAATTTGAGCCTGGCGTCGTTTTGACTTCTGCCATAAACTCGAAGTTCTTGAAGTTGTGATTGTTGACGCCGCCAGTGTAAAACAGGTGAGACCGTGGCCCTTTGCTCACAAGCGCGCCATCTTCGACTTTCCACGTTTCCTTGTTTTCCGAGGGCTCCCAACCCTGCAACGTCTTGCCGTCAAAGAGGGAAATCCAATTTGGCGAGGCGCAGCTCAGTGGCAGAAATGAAATAAAAAGAACCCACATGCATGAACGTATCATCTCCTCCTCCGATTTCTTGGTCATCAACCGAAAATGCCTTACAGGCGTAGCCTTATTGATTCGCCGCCAGCGCCGGCGGTTTGGGATAATCAACCAACTCCGCTGAACCTTCGACGAGCAACACTTCGCGATCAGCTTTAATTTGAGCGAAACGATCAACCCGTCCGCTCGGCCAATACACCAGCAGCGAATCCAATTTAGCCGCTGGCCCCAAGCCGAAAGTGGCTGCCTTTTCCAAGCTTGCGAGAAAGCTGGCGCCGCTGCGAATGCGGCGTTCCATCCGCAAAGTGTCGGCGATGGCAACGAGGCGCGTGCCGATGCCGTCGCGATTGCTTTGGCGGCCTTCGACCTGCACGCGCAGAAAGTGGTTGCCATTGTTCAGCTCATTGCGCCAGAGATGAACCGGCCCGCCGTTCTCGGTCACCAGAATGTCAATGTCGCCGTCACGATCATAATCGGCATAGCCGGCGCCGCGGCCGACGATGGCTTGCTTGAAAACGCCGCCGATATTCGGCGCTTCGTCCGTAAAAAATCCATTGCCGTTGTTGACAAACAGATGCGGCGGCTCGCGATAGAAAATGCCGTCCTGCGTGATCTCGATATCCTCCTGCACGTGCCCATTCGCCGCAAACAGATCAAGATCACCGTCGAGCTCGAAATCGAAGAGAAACAAACCGAACGTCAACGTCAACAGACTCGGGCGGCCGATCTTGGAAGCCGCGGCGCGATCGGTGAAAAGATCGTTGCCGATGTGGCGAAACGCCGCGATCATTTCTTTGGAAAAATTGCCGACAAAAATGGTTTCCTCTCCGGTGCGGTCGACGATACCGGCGTCGATGCCCATGCCGGCGCGGGCGCGGCCATTCTCGTCATACGCCACTCCGCTCATCGCCGCAATTTCAGCGAATGTGCCATTGCCATTATTTTTGTAGAGCAAATTGCGCTGCGTGTCATTGGACACCATCAGATCGGGCCAGCCATCGCGGTTGTAATCCAATTCGACCAGGCCCAGCGTTTTCCCGGGCGAGTTGGAAAATCCCGCCGCCTTGGTTTGATCCGTGAACGTGCCGTCGCCGTTGTTGTGATAAAATCGTCCGGGAATGCCTTTGTACAGCTCGGGCGTGCAATAACTCTTCGTTTTCCCATCCAGCGTGCACCACAAATCTGTTTCCGGCGACCACTCGACGTAGTTGCCGACGTAGAGATCGAGCCAGCCGTCGCGATCGGCATCAAAAAAGAGTGCAGAGCTGCTCCACACCGGCCCGCCGGTTACACCGGCAGTTTTTCCAATCTCGGTAAATTTGCCGCCGTCGTTGCGGAACAGCATATTCTCGTAAAGTGTCGTGAAATAAAAATCCTGATCGCCGTCGTTGTCGAAATCAGCCACCGCGACGCCAAAACCGTACGCGGCAAGACCGCCCAATCCGGCTTCTTTCGTCACATTCGTAAAAGTCTGATCGCCGTTATTGCGATACAGCCAAAGCGCCGGAACTTTTTTTTCTTTTTGCTTCGGCCACACACCGCCGCCGACGAGCAAAATATCAATCCAGCCATCGCCGTCGTAGTCGATAAATCCGCCGCCCGAGCCCATCGATTCCGGAAACCACTTGTCGCCGAGCGCGCCGGTGACGTGGCGAAACTCGCCGAGTCCGGCTGTTGTTGCCATTTCGGTAAAACCGACTGTCGCGGAATTTATGCCGGAGGCTTTTGCCGGCGGCTGTTCATTCGTTTTGGAGCCATTGCAGCCAAGCCAGTCGATAGAGAACAAAGCCATCAATAAAAGGGAAGTGTTCTTCATGGGTTGGAAAGTTTTATGCAATTAACGTTTGATCCAGAAAATCGTCCAACACGATCACGGTCAATTCTGCAAAATTCTTCAAGCGCTTGTCATTCGAGATGAACAGTGTGGCGTTGTGTTCCAAGCCCGTCGCCAGTTGTATGGCATCAGGTGTGCGAAATTGATATTGCGCGCGAATTTCAGCGGCGCGTTCGGCAATGGTTGCATCAACCGGAAATAAAATGAAGTTCCACGAATGTAGAAGAAAATCTCGATAGCGTTGAGCAAGCTGAGGTTTATTTTGACGCAATGGATGAGGAAGCACTTCCGTGAGGGTGATAATTGATGTCAGAGCGTAAATGCTGTTATTAGCACTGCCGATGCGGGAAAATATTTTGTCGGCGAGTGGCAAATACTTGGGATGCTCCTCGATATAGTAAATGATCGGAGCGGTGTCAATCACCCAGCGCGTATGTAAATTTAAAACTTCTTCTATTCCCATGAGTCGCGCTCCCGATCAACATATTCCTGCGCGTCAAGGCCTTGCCAGATTTCTTTGCCGAGACCGCGAAGCCCGGTGATATCGAGTTGAGGTTTGGCCGTCATCGTCCGCAACATGTCCGCGAAAAGACGGTTCAGAATATACAATTGCTGTTCAAGCTGCAAAGACATAATCTCTTTGTATATCCGGGCAGTAGTTTGTTCAATGACCATAAATTCACCTTGGGCAATTACATAGACTCGTTCAATATTTATTGTAAATAATGTCACGAAAAAAGCGAATCAAAAACAAGCTTAACATAAATCTGCCATCTCTAACGGAATCTGGTGTTCATCATTCAAGTAAGACCATCTTCTTCACCTCGGAGCGAAGAACACCGTTCTCGGATTTCACCGCAATTTGATAAAAATAAATACCAGAGGGCGCGCGTCCTCCCTTTTGATTTTTCCCATCCCATTTGATCGCATATTCTCCCGCGCCTTTCAACCCCAAATCAAATGCTTGAACGACTTGTCCGGAAAGATTGACAATCTTTAGAAACACCTCGCCGGCTTTCTCCAATTGATACCGAATCTCCGTCTCCGGATTAAAGGGATTGGGAAAATTTTGCAACAGGACAAACTTTTCCGGTTGGTTTGGCGAGTTGGATGTTACCCCAGTCGTTCCGGACGGCTCGGTGATCTTTAAAACTTGATTCACGCCGACATTGGTCAACGTTTGCGTCACGCCGGACGGCCAATACACGTTGATCTCGTCGATTTGAGCGTGCCTGGCCAAACCAAATTCCAATTCGAGCGGATGCATCGAAGCATAACTGGAACCGGCGCGAACCTCATCAATTTGTTTAAGATTTCCGGCGACGACTTCAACCCGCGTGCCGACCGCGCTGCGATTGCTTTTCGTGCCAACCAGATTCAACACGATCCAATTGTTGCTCCCGCCCTTGTTCAGCAGCAATTTGCTTTGGCCCTTGATGACGCACGTAAAAAAAATGTCCGGATAACCGTCGCGGTTGAAATCAGCGCAAACACTGCCGCGGCCTTCTCCTAAAAATGACAGCCCGAAATCAGCGCCCATCCGTGAAAATGCGCCGGCGCCGTTGTTTTTAAAAAAAACGTTCGGCTTTTCCAGTTGCGGCATCAACAAAGCGCCGTTGATGACATACACATCTTTGTCGCCGTCGTTGTCATAATCCATAAAATTGACGCCCCAGCCGATGCCGTCATTATCTATCCCGACCTGTCTGGCGATATTGGTAAAAGTTCCGTCGCCATTGTTCCGGAACAGCGGATCATAATTATAGTCGCCGATATAAATATCGAAATCGCCGTCGTTATCATAATCGGCAAAGTCAATGCCCATGCCGTCGGTTTTGGCAAGCTTCGCCTCGGTGGTCACATTCGTAAAAGTGCCATTGCCATTGTTTCGGAACAAATGATCCAAATTGTACTCATCAACCACGTACAAATCCTGATCGCCGTCGAGATCGTAATCAAAAAATCCGACGCCGAGCGAGCGGCCGATGACGCCGGTTTGCGTTGCCGCTGTTACATCGGTAAACGTGCCGGCCTGACCGGCCAGGTTGCCGTTGTTGCGATAGAAAACACTCGAATACTGGGTGGTGGAGTAATTGATGACATAAATATCCAAATAGCCGTCGTTGTTATAATCGGCCATCGCGGCGCTGATGCCAGTGTTGGGATCGCCGACGCCGGCCGCCGCGGTCGCATCGGTGAAACGCGCGTTGCCGTCATTCAAATAAAGTTTATTTGGCGCAAGAAAATTGACGACATAGAGATCCACATCGCCGTCATTATCAATATCGCCAGCGACCGCGCCAACGCCCATGAGAAGATCGACGAGTCCGGCGGCCGCGCCGGCTTCTTCAAATGTGCCGTCTTTTTTGTTTAAATAGAGCAGGTTCGGTTTGTTGCGCCCGCCCAGCACAAAAAGATCCAACCAGCCGTCGTTATTGAAATCGGCGCAAGCCACGCCGCCGCCGTATTCGTAGCCGGCGTAAACGTGATTGATGCCCGCTTGCGCCGTCGCATCGACAAAAGCGGATTGGCCACGGGCAAGGCCGCACTCCATCACAATGAAAAAGAGGCTGAGAGAAATTAATTTCAGCTTCATAGGATTTTCTCCCATTGGAAAATTGCTTTTATTGTTTCACTCGCTCTTCTCCTGAACTTCCTTCCGCGCATGTTTTTCAAACCAGCTTTGCATGTATAAAAGCGACCGCATGGCGTTGGAAGGCTTGGAACTGGTGCCGTGCCATTCGTCGTTGAAGCGCAGCATCACGGTCGGGATTTTCCGCATTTTGAGCGCCATGTAAAACTCTTCGGTCTGCGAAATCGGCGTGCGCAAATCGTTGACGCCGGTCATCAACATCGTCGGCGTTTTAACGTTGCCGGCGTGCATCAGCGGCGAGCGCTGCAAATGCTCGCTCGGATCTTCCCACGGATATTTTTTGAAATTCCGATACCAGCTCGCGCCGTCGGTGGTGCCGACGAAGCTCATCCAGTTGATCACCGGATAATTCGAAGACGCCGCCGCGAAACGATCGGTGTGTCCGACGATCCACGCCGTGAGCACCCCGCCGCCGCTGCCGCCGTACACGAACAAATTTTTCTCATCGACATAGCCGCGCGCCATCACCAGATCGACACCCTTCATCAAATCGTCATAGTCCTTGCCGGGATAGGAATTTTTGATCGCATTGCCGAACGCGCTGCCGTAGCCGGAACTGCCGCGCGGATTGGTATAGAGCACGACGTAGCCTTTCGCGGCGAAATACTGCCAGCCAAAATTGAACCCGACGTTGAACATGGCATGAGGCCCGCCGTGAATCGTCAAGATCATCGGGTACTTTTTGCTCGGATCGAAATCCGGCGGCTTCACGATCCAGCCCTGAATGTCGAAATCGTCAACCGATTTGTACCAGATTTCTTCCACCTCGCCGAGCTTGACGCCGTGCAGAACGTCGTCATTCACCGCCGTCAATTTGTTGATCTGCTGCGGACTTTTGAGCGAGAACGCTGCGACGTCACCGGGTTGTTGCGGCGCGGATAATGTGCCAACCACTTTTCCGGCGCGATCGATGCCAGAGACATTCAGCAGGTGGTTGCCTTTGGTGATGGGCTGCGCCTTCTCTTGCAGCGCGGTGAAATACAAATTGCGGCCGCCGCGATCGCTCACGTTAAAATAAATGCCTTTGCTGTCGTGCGCCCAGATAAGCCCGCCCGGCGTCCGGTCAAGATTCGTTGCAATCTCTTTCGGATTTGAGCCGTCGCGATGCATGTAGTAAAGTTTTTGCTCGTAGAACGTGTCGTCGGTAAAATCGTGTCCGGCATACGCGATGTATTTGCCGTCCGGCGAGGGCAGCGGATTGAAATCCGGCCCCTTGCGTTTGGTGAGCTGCGTGATGTTGTCGCTCGCCACATCGATGGCGTAGATCTCGGATTCTCGCCATTGATATTCCGCTTCTTCGACGCGCAGGCCGCTGACCACAATTTCCTTGCCGTCCGGCGTCCATTCCGGCGAGCTGTGATCATAATCACCGGAAGTGATTTGCCGCGGCGTGCCGCCATCCGCAGGCACGAGAAAAACATGCCGAAATCCTTCTTCGAGAAAGCCCAGGCGGTCGCGGCGGTAATTCAAACGGTCGATGATCTTCGGCCCGGCGATCCATTTGGCGCCTTCGGGTTTGGGCGGCAGCTTGATCTCCCAACTGTCTTTTTCCGGGACGAGCATGGAGAAGGCGAGCCATTTGCCGTCCGGCGACCAGCGAATGTCCGACGGCGATTTTTCAACATGCGTAATTTGGGTGACTGCGCCCTCCGCATCCATCCAGCGCACGAAAAGCTGCGTGCCTTGCGGCTTGCCTTTCGCCAGAAACGCCAGGCGCGAGCCGTCCGGCGACCATTGCGGCGACGAGCCGTCGATCAAGAAACGATTTTTGGCGCCGTCAGCGTTCATAATCCACAGCGACGACTCGCGGCTGTCGTTCAACTTGTCGGTCCACTGCCGGGTGTAAATAATTTGCGAGCCATCCGGAGAAAGCTGTGGATCGCTGACGCCTTCCATTTCCAAATAAAGATCAAGCGCCAGCTTGCCTTTGTCGGCTTGCGCGAAGACGGAAAACGCCAGCAGCAAGCTGCAAAACAGCGCAACGACATGACGGTTCATGGGAGTCTCCTCAGAAATTCATAAAATTTTTTACACTATCAATTGATTTAATTTTTTCACATTATAGCGGCCTCAAGTCTTTCAAGATTTATCTTCATATTTGAACATTGCAGTTGAAATCCAAAAGGCATGCACACCAATGAAAGGCTGCTTATGCAAATTAGAAAAGTGGAATTTGATGTGAAAATTTTTTCTTAAATTCGGGCAAAACCGGCAAAATTTCATTTAGGCTTACATTAGCTAACTCATTTGGTTCCAATTTATGCAAGCCGCCGCCATAAACTCTGCCTTCGTCGAAAAGAGCTTCTTTTGAAATCTGATTCAGCGCCAGCCAAATTGTTCTAAGCAATTCCGGCTTATGATTTAGAATGACGGATAATCGTCTTTGAGGATACAGCATTAAATAGACATTAGGCGCAGTTGCATTTGATTGATTCAGGATAAATCTGAACGGTTTGCTACTCTTCGAAAAGCTTCTGCCCATATAAGTGCATAGAATTGGAGCCGGTGGTCGCGTCTCTTGCAAATACCAGGGTGAACGATGTTGGCATAAATATCTTTCGTGAATTCCTTCCTTCATCCCGACTTTCAGATATCTCCACAAGGATGGGTATTTTTCCTCTATTTTTTCCTCTTTTAATTTGCAGTTTAATAAAAAAAGTTTCTTGGCAATGCTTGGGGTCCCTTGCGCATCGCTTTCAATCTCATCGCTTGCCAAACACCGAGGGCTTGGCAAAATGGGGGTTAAAAATTCCGCAGGCAGCTCATATTGGGAAATTAGCGCCGGATCAAGTATAAAAAATTTATTTGCGCCGGTAGCGATTCCTCGTTTAATAATAAAAAGATCGGCAAGTTTGAGATCGCTTTTATCACGGCTTGATTGACTGCCATTAAGCGGAAAACTGGTCCATTTTGTGGTTTTATCTAAAACTTCAGATGAAATATGGCGAGAAACATTAGGTTGCAGCAACGTTCCGCCATAAGTAAATTCAACCGAATATTTCGGAGAAGGGCGTTCTTTCCTAAACCAAACCACCGCAGATGATACCATGGCGTCTTGAAATTGAACCTCGCTCGGATCAAAACGATGGATTCGCAATAACGTGACGTCGTGCAAAAGATAGTTTTTAATTTGATCCCCGTAATTCACATCCATAAACTCACTCGGGATTAGCCAGCCTGCATGCCCCCCTTTTGCCAACCAGGCATCCGCAAGCAGGAGAAAATAGCAATACAATCCCGCAAGCCCATTTAATCTCTTTCCCGTGATTTGTTTGACAATGAATTGCAGTCGTATTTTTTCCTCGCTTAGCAAATGATGATGCCGCACATAAGGCGGGTTGCAAATGATCAAATTCGCTTTGTTATAATCCGAGCTTGGAGGAGAAAGCTTGGTAAAGTCTGCAATTTTAAAAAAGAGTGGAGTGTTTGACCATAACTTTTTCGCCTCGTCTCCATAGAATGAATCAATTTCAAAACCTTTTGCGGAAGAAATTTGAGAATTTGAAAAAGTTCGGAGAAGCGCCGCAAAAAAAGCCCCTGTACCAAATGCCGGATCAAGAAATCTTATTTTCTCTTGCGGTGAAAATAGGTTTTTGGCAAAATTCAATATTTCGCCCGCCAAAAAAGAGGGGGTGGCAAACTGGCCAAGCTTATTCCTAGTGTCGCGATCTCTCAGCGAATCCAGTTTATGCTGCGATTCGAGTCTTTGCGACTCAAGGATCTCTATTTCTTGAAATGAAAACATAAACTAAATACCCAGTTTTTGTAAATCATCGATTCGATGCTCCCAAACCCAATCAATTCCCTCGGCTGCCTCATAACCTAAATAACCACTGTCAAAGTAACCACAAAGAAAGAGAATGAAAATAAGATTTTCGCCATAAGTTTTTCTTAATTGGGTAACTTTTGTGGCCTCTTCTTTACGGCGTTTATTCGTGTTAGTGAAATCGCCGGCAGATTTGGCTTCAATCAGTATCGGAAAATCACCAGCCCTTGCGTTTAAAGGCATAATGACAGCATCTATTGGTATACTCACTGGTTTACTCCGTGACGCTTGATGAACCGCAACGTTAAGCCGAAAAGCAAATGTTCCTTTCGACATTTGGCGAAAATCCAATTTCTTGCCTGCTTCGATAAGCTTATAGCCTCTTTGTCCCAACCATTTACTTATTGATGCGAGTTGTCTCTTTTCTTGCGCATTACGTATGATCGGGTCAGCGACTGCTCCACATAAACGATCTGCGACAATCGTTGCCGCTCTCTGCAGCTCCGCTTGATTTGGATTTTTGCCTAAATCAAGCCACGTGAAGATGTCTTTATCGGCAAGCCTGTTGATAATCTGAATTATCTTTTTCAGCTCGGCTTCAAGTTTATCGTGACTCATTCGTGGAGGAATTTTCTCTTCCAGCTCCATACTTTTCACGAGGTTCGGTGGAACGCCCGCCAACCCGATAAGACGGTCACGTGCTATTGGCGGCGCCGTGGTCATGCGAAGCATTGATAAAACCGATGGAGTTTGCTGTAGTGTACTTGGTGTAATGTTGGTTAAGTTTTGGGTCGATTTTAAAGCTGCTAATACCCGTTCTGTCGTTTGCGTTCTAGTTTCTCGAAACGCTTTTGGCGCAAATTGCATAAACCATTTGTTAAACAAATCAACAGATTTTGCAATATCTGTTTTCCACTGCTCAGGTTTATTTGAATTGACTGGCATGGGAAAAATATCGTATGATCGTGTTTCCCCAATTCAGTTCACTTAATTTACTATCTCCGGCAACGCCACCTTCACGCCTTCCAATTTGCCGCCATCCAAATTCCGCAAGCGCGCGCAAGCGCCCCAGCCGCCGGTGCCTTGGGTGATTTTCAACAGAAGTGAATTCCAGCCCTGGCGCAAGGTGATTTCGATGACGTCTTCACCGGGTGTAACACCGCGCGCCGCGTTGTTGGCGTGAACCAATTCGCCATTGAGCCAGACTTTGACGCCGTCGTCGCTGCCCAATTCCATTTTAACGCGCTGCTCTCGCTCCGACCAAACTTGGTTGCGCAAGTAGGCAGCCCGATTATCTCCGCCTAAAACTTCGTCGAGCTGCAGCAGCCACGGCGCATCTTTGTTCGTGCTGGCGGGCATGACTTGCCACTTGACCTCAGATTGTCCCGATTGCTCCGGCGGAAATTCAAATTCAAAAAGATTGGCCTCGTTGTTGACATACGGCCCCGAAACCAGCCAGGCCGTCATATAATCTTCGAATCGCTCGATTTGCTTGATCAGCGCCAGCGCCTGGCGGGTGTGCGGCAAGGTGTCGTTTTTCGCGCTTTGCAAAACTTGTTGCAGCTTCGCTTTCGTCTCGACCGGATGGCTGCCGCTCACGGCGCCGGCGATTTTAACGGCGGCCACTGCCGCTTCCGTTCGCAGCGCTTCGTTTTTCATATAAGCCGCGGCCATCTCCAAAGCCTCAAGCGATTTCACCTCCGCCAGCCATCCCAAAACCATTTTCTGTTCGGTGGGATTGGCCGCCAATTCCATGGCGCGTCGGAATTTTTTGATCGTCTCTTCCGAAGGCAGATCGCTTTCAAAGCGCAGCAGCCGCACGAAGCCGCGCAGCGCCAAAATCTGGTGAAGAGTATGCTTAGAATTTTCGACGATAGCAAGAAGATTTTTTTCGGGTGCGGCGTTCGGCCATTCGGAGAGCGCGCGAATCGCCGCGGTTTTGACATTCGCCGCCGTGTCGTTCAACGCCGCGATCAAAATCGGCAAAGCCCCCTCGTCGCCGATGCCGCCTAAAACGTGCAGCAAAGATTCTCGCACTTCGGGATTTGTTCCCGGCGGCAAGGCTTTGAGGCGATTTATCACGACATTACTCTTGTGACTTTCCGCCGGCGCCTTCAACGCCACCGCAATAATCGTTGTCTCAAGCTCGCTGCGTTCGGAAGCGGTGGACGCATTTACCAACAGTTCGATGAGATCAGACAAATTTTGACCGTCGGCACTCGTTTTCAAGGCTCTGATGGATTCGACGCGAACCTGCAATTCAGGAGCCTTGGCGGTTTGCAAAAGTATCGGCGTGGCCGCGCTGATGCGGCGTTGATTGGCCGCGAGAATCAATTCAATTTTGACTTCCGGCGCCGCGGTGGGAATGTTTTTGACAATCGTCTCATCGATATTCGGACCGGCCAGGCGATGGAGACTCCTGCGCGCGATGGCGGCTTCTGCATTTTTGCCCGCCGCAATTTTGGCCAACAGCGGCACGGTGGTTTCATCGCCAATTTTGCCGAGCGTTTGCACAGCTGCCGCGCGAACTTCCGCATGATCGCTTTGTGTGGCCGCCACCGCCGCCTGCCGCGCCTCGGCATCTTTGCGCTCGGCGAATAAAGTCAAGAGCTGCACCTGGCTCGCCGGCGCCAAATTGGGCAAAGCTTGCGCAATGCCGACAACGCTTTCCGTCGCCGGAATTTCATGCACCAGATTGGCGGCGAGGATTTGTGTGGGCGGATCGGAGTTTTTCAACAAGCTCAAAACAAATTCGCTAACGTTTTCGCCGCGGCCGTGAATCATGCCACGCATGGCCGCATAACGGATCGGCGCGGGAAATTGCGGCGCGTTCAATTGTGAGTAGATGAGCAACGCCTTGTCTTTTTCACCTTGTTGCAAAAGCACATCGGCGCAATTCAAATAGGCGTCACAGACGAGCGCATTCAGCGGACCGGAAGTTTTATCTTTGGCGCGAGTTAAAACTCGCGTTGCTTTTTCTCCGCCAATTTTTCCCAGCGCCGTGATCGCGGCGGAGGCCGTCAACGGATCGGAATTTTCAATGAGCTTGCTGAGAGCGGAAACGGCTTTGGCGTCGCGGCGTTGGCCGATGGTGTTGATGAGGCCAATTCGGATTTTACCGGTGGTTTGGGATAATGCTTTGCGCAGCGCCTTGTCGACAGCCGGATCGGGAATGCGCTCAAGCGCAAAACGCGCCATGTCCGAGGTCGCTGAATCTTGCAACATCCTGGCTAATGTGGGCACGGATGCTTTTGATCCGATGCGACTGAGTTGTTCGCAGACAAACTGTTTTCCGGCGAGAGTGGTGTTGTTGCTCGTGAGCAATTGCAAAAGGCGTTTCGCATTTTGCTGCTGCAATTTCGGCGAACCCGCTGCGAAGCGAAAGTATTCGATTAAATTCACCATCGCTTCGCGACTCTGGCCGTATTCATACGTTGCGACTTTTTCGAAAAGTTGATTGAGTTCGTCGGGAGCAAATGCGTTTTCTACGTCGAATGGCAGCGGCGTGACGTCAACTGGTAAGTCGCCGAGCGCGAATTGAATGCCGTCGAGAAAATGCTGCAAAATCGCGGGATTCCAATAAATCGCAGGATTGTGGCCGAACGAGCTGTAAAAGACGCGGCCATTGCCGAAACGCCGCACCCAACTGATGGGAATGTCACGATCGCCGAAACGCACGCCTTCCGTGGCGCGATTGGTTTTGTCCGTCATGTCGAGCGCGATTAAAACGCGGCCATTTTGGCGCAAGCTGCGCTGGCGAATGCGGTAAATCTCGTCGCTGATCTGAAAGTTTTTGTCGTGAAACGCGGCGGTGAGCGGATGCGCCGGATCGACAATTTTGACGGCCCACGTGCCGTTGGCCTGCCAGGGATGGCCGTCGAAGTGCCCGCCCATCATGTCGCCGGCTTCGGGCCAGTTATAAAAATTATCGGTGGCGGCATGAAGGCCGGCGATGCCTTTGCCGCTCTTGACAAATGCCATCAAACTTTGGCGCAACGAAAGATCATCAAACGCGAGCTGCGTGGTGTTGGCAAAAAGCACGGCATCGAATTGCCGGAGATTTTCCGGCGCAAAAGCCGCCATGTCCGCGCGCTCGACGGCGGTGAACGCGCCGGTCTGTTTTCCCATCAACTCCAGCGCTTTCGCCGCATACGGAATCGAGCTGTGCACGAAACCTTCGGCGCGGGTGAAAACCAACAGCTTGCGCGGCTGTTTCGGCTTAACCGTCGCCTGCGCCGGCAGCGCCTTTTCAATCTTTTGCAAATCTGCGGGAGAAATTTGCGCCAGCGCGAGGCTCGGCAGCAAGAGACAAGCCCAAATCGCGATGATTTTTTTTCGTCGGTTCATCATTATCCTGGAATTTAATGGCGAGAGTTTCTTCAAAACTGGCGCCTGACTTATCAATAAATTCGCGCGGTCAGGCGTGAGATGGCCGTTTGATTTCAGCCGGAAAAAGAAAGGGGCCAACTGTGAACAAACAAACAAGTTTGTGGAAAGACAAATGGCGGCGATCGGTGCTGATTGCCGGTAAAGAAAGATTGGCGGGCGGCGTGCTCATTTTGAAAGGCCTTCGTTCTCAGTTTTTGCGCTGCGCCAATTCCCTCTTGAGCACGCGAAGCTCTGCCGCCGAAAGCCCGGTCACTTCGGAAATGAACGCAAAGGGCATCTTTTTTCGTAAAAGAACTCTGGCAAACTCGTGCGTTTTTTTTCGTTCAACTTTTCGTTCGACTTTTTGTTCGATTTTTCGTTCAGCCTTTCGTTCGGCTTCTTCAGCAATCTCTTGATAGGCGCGGGATTTTTTGACGTCTGAAAGCATGGAATCAAACATTTTCTCAATCTCCTTTCTTGACATGCGGGGCAGCTTGCTCCACAACAGATTGATGAGCAAATCAATAATGGTTGATCGCTCCTCCTCAGCCGAAACTTGTTCCGGCAACTGCCGAATGATCTGATCAGCAGTCGATAAGACCTTTGGCTCGGAATCGATAATGATTCGAAACAAATTCAACGGAAATCTTGCGAGCATCTCTTCAGGCAATCCGGTCAAATAAATCCGGCTGATTCGGCCGCTTTCAAAAAACTCCTGGTAATGCGGATGAATTCCCGGATCGAACTCCGGGGTCGGAAACATAACCACCGAACGCCAGGAATTTTTCGGCTGGTTTTGCCGAAGGTAAACAGCCACTTCCCCGAAAAAACGCAAGTAAAAGTCGGATTCCTTTTTGAATTGCCCTCAAAAAAATAAAGACGATCGTCGTTTAATTTCGGCTTAAATACGCCGTCGAAGCGAAACGCTTGCTCTTTCACCTCGACCGACGTGAACTCATAATGTTCGGCTTTTTGCTGGTTTTCGCCAATCAACGTGAAAAACGCGCCAGGAAATTCACGGAAGAAGCGATTAATGAACGAATCCGTTTTCATGTCCGCCCTTTCGTGAGTAATGCCGACGGCCTTCCTCTATAAAATATAGCATATTTTTTGAGAAAAACAAGGCTTGTTTCTCGCGCCAAAAAAATGAATCAGTTTTCATGCCCTCTTTGCAACTGCACTGGTGAGGCCGTCGTCTTTCATCTACTTTATGATAATCATCAACATCTGCTCGGCCACGAGCTGGTTGCCCGCGTCGTTCAGGTGCACGCCATCGGTGGTGAGAAGGCCCTTTTCTTTATTTTCCTTGTTGTTTTGCGCCAGATAATCCATGAAGGTTCGACGAAGGTCGCACAAAGGCAGATCGTATTTGGCCGCAAGATTGCGGATGATTTGAGAAAACTTGTTCAAATCGCCATCCAATTCATTTTTGCCATCGGCTTTTTCGCCGATGACGGCAGGCGTGCACAGCGCGACTTGGATGCCATGCGTCTGCAGCTTGCGAATGATGGCGGCATAAAATTTTTCAAATTTATCGGGGTCAGTTCCGGTGCCGAATGATTTTTTATGCCAGACATCATTAACGCCGACATAGATGAGCACCCAATCCGGTTTCTGGTTGATGACGTCATCCTCCAGCCGCAAGTACAAATCATACACTTTATTGCCGCTAACGCCCGCGCCGATCAGTTGATAATTCGTCAAATTCTTCTCCTTGAGCATCTTGCGCATTCTATCGATATACCCACCCGGCTGAATGCCCACCTCGGTGATGGAATCGCCGAAGAAGATGACTTTCACCGGTTTCGGATTTTGCAGTGACATAAAGGCCAAAAACGTGAGAGGCAAAATGAGGAACAAGAATTTTCTTTTCATTTTAATTTCTTTAAATCGTGACGAAAGTCTTTTACACCACAAAGATCACAAAGAAGAATATACAATCGCTCGCTTTTCTTTGTGTCCTTTGTGCCTTTGTGGTGAAGCTTGGCTGTTCATATACACCACGGACTTCGCATCGGCCGCGACAACATGCGGTCGGCGTCGGGATCGTTGATAAAGCGTTCAGCCTTCGGATTCCACCGCACTTTGCGTCCGAGCTTCATGGCGATGTTGCCGAGGTGGCCGATCATGATGGCGTGATGCGCGACTTCCGCCGGCGTGACAGTCTTGGCGCGGCTGGCGACGCAATCGAGAAAATTGCCGACGTGATCATTGCTTTCGTAAAGATGAATTTCGTTGGGACCAATGCTGGATTTCAGCAATGATTTCGGATGCGCATCGATGCCGGAACGATCGACGTAAACCCAGCCTTCCGTGCCAAAAAATTGCGTGCCCATGCCTTTGGGCTGTTGCCGTTGATCCGCCACGATCATCGTGAAGCCTTCCGCGAATTTGCATTCAAAATAATAAGACTCCGGCGTATCGTAAAGGCCGTCTTGCGCCGGCGGGAAAATCGCCTGGCCCTCGATTTCGATGGGCGCCGAGGATTCGGTGTTCATGCCCCAATTCGCAATGTCACAATGATGACCCGCCCAGTCCGTGAGTTGCCCGCCGGAATAGTCGCTGATCCAACGGAAATGCCAATGGCAACGGCCGGGGCTGTACGGTCGCCACGGCGCCGGACCGAGCCACATATCATAATCAAAACCTTCCGGCACCGGCGCGGGTTGTGTGCCGTTTGGATCGCCGCCGTTGCCATACGGCAAGCCGACGCGCACCGTGTGCACGTCGCCGATGCGGCCGTTGCGCACCAGCTCACAGCCGAAACGAAAATGCTGCTGCGAACGCTGCCAACTGCCGGTCTGCCAAATCACGCCGTAGCGCTGCACGGCCTCGACAATCGCGCGGCCTTCGGAAATCGTGTAAGCGAGCGGTTTCTCGCCGTAAATATCTTTGCGGCTGCGGGCGGCGGTCACGGCGATGATGCCATGCCACTGATCCGGCACCGCAATCATCACCGCGTCGATGTCCGGCCGCGCGAGCAGCTCGCGAAAGTCATTGTAGGCAGCGCAATCCTGGTTGTGGTAATTTTTATTGACCAGATCGCGCGCGCGGTTGCGATGGTTGGTGTCCACGTCACAAACCGCGAGCACCTGCGCAGCCGGCTTGCCGAGAAAGCTTTTCATGTTCTCCGTGCCCATGCCGCCCACCCCGATGCAGCCGATGGTGATGCGGTTGCTCGGCGCCACAGCGCCGTTTCTGCCGAGCACGGAAGACGGAATGAAGTAAGGCGCCGCCATCGCAGCGCCGAAAGTGGTTTTGAGAAATTGGCGTCGGTTCATGGTAATCACATCAATGTGAATCAATCGTTGAAGGGATAATGCAAAACAATTTGATGACAAAACCATTAAAAAGCGATTGAATAATTTTGTCATCAAATTATTTTGTCGCCTCGAATTTGTCTTATGACTTGCTTCTCGGTAGCTTAGCCAAATAGGCTTTCGCGGTGGAATCACCCGGCGCGTATTTGAGCGCATTCTCCCAAGCTTTCCGCGCTTCGACGAATTTACCGGATTTGGCATACACCACGCCGAGGTTCAGCCACACCTCGGCCAGGCTTGGAAATCTCTGCAAAAGCGATTGGTAATGGACGACGGCCTTCGCCGTGTCGCCCCGCATCACATATAAAATCGCCAGATTATTTTCCAACGGTGCAAAGCGGGGCTCGATGGACAGCGCGACTTGAAACGCCTCGATCGCTTCGTCGAGGCGGCCGGCGCGGCGCAAAGCTTCGCCGTAATTCACCCACAGCATGAGCTGATCCGGATTGTTCTCGACCAGATTTTCCCAATCCTGAATATTCTTCAATTCCACTTGCAAGCTTTCCGCTTTCGCCAGATAACGCTTGCCCTCGGCTTCCCGCCCCAGGCGAACCCAGGCTTGTCCGAGATTGTAATTGGCCCAATAATGCCACGGTCGCGCTTTGACAACGGCCTCAAGCTCGGTAACGGCTTCCGGCAGGTGATTGCTCAAGACCAGCAGCGAGCCGAGAAAGTAACGATAATTCAGATTGTCCGGCTGCCGCAGCAACCCCTGGCGCGCATAGTCCAAAGCCTTGTCAAGCGCGCCTTCCTGCTTGTAAAGTTCCGCCAATCGAAAATACGCTGTTTCAAAAGAGCTATCCGCCGCGATGGATTGCTGATACGCATAACGCGCGCTGTCCGA
>Ga0209172_10002823_pt1 | contig 28939 bp, 23 predicted proteins | sample LarsenN4metaG_FD_184113 | JGI IMG/M metagenome (GOLD analysis project Ga0209172, IMG submission 184113) | Hot spring sediment bacterial and archeal communities from British Columbia, Canada, to study Microbial Dark Matter (Phase II) - Larsen... ... | reverse complement strand
CGCCCTTCAGGGAATTACCTAATTCCTGACAACGAACATCTGATAGAACGACTACGACAAGCCGTGCAACAAACCCGTTCATCTCCAAAATCTTCTTCCTAGGAGGGCATTCTTATGGTCGAGCTAAGGCTCAGTATCAGGCCGTGAATAGCTGTTTGATTCCATTGGGGGCGATCGCGGGGCGGCAAATTCTCACGGTCGAAGGGGTCGCAAACGGTTCACTGCATCCTGTACAGACGGCAATGGCGAAGTTGGGCGGTTCGCAGTGTGGCTACTGCACACCCGGTTTTATCATGAGCCTGTTTGCGGCCTACTATGACGGCACGATTGAGAGCGATGAGGCGATCGAGGGCAATTTGTGTCGTTGTACGGGATATTTACCAATTCGGCAGGCAGCGAAAGAAGCCGCGCAAACGCCACCAGTCGATCATTTTGCTGAGGCGTTAGGTCACGCTACACCTGAGTTAACGGCGATCGCCTATCAGAGTGAGGCGCAGCAGTTTTATCGCCCGACTTCCCTGAGGGATGTGTTGACCTTGTTGCAGCAATATCCAAACGCAACGTTAGTAGCGGGTGCGACCGATCTAGGCTTAGAGCTTAGCTGGCACCGTCAGGTTTACCCGGTGATGATTTCGCTAGAGGCTGTGCCAGAACTAAAGACGATTGAGCAGACTTCTGATTGGGTTGAGATTGGGGCGGCGGTTCCCCTGAGTCAGATCGAGACGCAACTGCATGGCGTGTTTCCGGCGATGGATGAGATGTTGCACTGGTTTGCCGCGCGTCAGGTACGGAACCGAGCCACGTTAGGTGGCAACATTGGCACCGCGTCCCCAATTGGGGACATGCCCCCCGTCCTGTTGGCTTTAGATGCGCGGGTGCGGTTGGCGAGTGCCGCAGGTGAACGGGTGATTGCCCTGGCCGATTTCTTTAAAGGCTATCGGGTGACCGACTTGCAAGCGGGTGAAGTGATTGCTTCGATTCAAATTCTCAAAGGCATGACACCCGGAGCAACACGGCGGTTGAGTCAGTCTTACAAGATTGGCAAGCGGGGAACCGACGATATCAGCATTGTGGCCGCCGCTTACGTCGTTGACTTGGATCAGCAGAATAGGATTGTGCATGCGCGGTTGGCTTATGGAGGCGTTGCAGCCACACCGATTCGAGCGATCGCGGTTGAGCAAGCGATCGTTGGGCAAACCTGGGATCTACCCACGATTCAGCGCGTGAAACCCATGCTGCACGAGACTTTTACCCCATTGGATGATCTGCGGGGGAGTGCTGACTACCGCAAGCGACTGGTCGCCAACTTATTTGAGAAGTTCTTTGTGGAAACAAGTGCCGCACACGCGGAGGTATCTGCATGAGTAATATTGAACCGCGCAAACAGCATGAAAGTGCGATCGGGCACGTCACCGGCAAAGCCACGTATACGGATGATCAGCGGCAACCAGTGGGGATGCTATCGCTGTATCCGGTCTTGTCACCCCACGCCAAAGCCCGCATTCTCAACCGGGATTTGACGGCCGCGCAGGCGATACCGGGGGTGGTGACAATTCTGCTGCCAGAAGACATTCCCGGTGAGAATGACACTGGCCCGATCGCCCATGATGAGCCACTCCTCCCCACGGATACGGTGAACTACTGGGGACAACCCGTTGCCTGGGTTGTGGGCGAAACCGAAGCAGCGGCGCGTCAAGGAGCTGAACGCGTGTTTGTTGAATATGAACCCCTGGATGCGGTCTTGAGCATTCCACAGGCGATCGCGATGGAAAGCTTCCACAACTCACCACAGGTCTGTCGTCGTAGTGATCCAGACACGGCCTTAAAGACCGCCCCCCATGTGCTAGAAGGCGAAGTTGAGATGAATGGACAAGATCATTTTTATCTCGAAACGCAGACCAGTTGGGTGGTGCCTGATCTCGAAGGCAATTATTTGGTCTACGCTTCCACCCAGCATCCGACCGAGACGCAGCACATTGTGGCGCGAGTTTTGGGGGTGCCCAGCAACCGAGTGGTTGTGACCTGTCTGCGAATGGGCGGCGGTTTTGGGGGCAAAGAGTCCCAAGCGAACCCAATGGCAGCGGCAGCGGCGATCGCGGCGGCAAAAACGGGACGACCGGTGCGCGTGCGTCTGCGTCGGCACCACGACATGATGATTACAGGCAAGCGGCATGGTTATCTGGGGCGTTATCGGGTCGGTTTCGATGCTGAGGGCAAACTGCTGGCGCTCGACTTAGCCCTCTACAGCGATGGTGGTTGGAGCCTCGATTTGTCTCCCCCGGTGTTGCTGCGAGCTATGCTCCACGCCGATAACGCTTACTACATCCCCCATATGGAAGTGCGGGGCCAAATTGCCAAAACCAACCGCGTGTCGAATACGGCCTTCCGTGGGTTTGGTGGGCCGCAGGGCATGATTGTGATTGAGGACATTGTGGATCGGGTCGCCCGCAGCCTGAACCTGCCCCCTGAAGTTGTCCGAGAACGCAATTTTTACCACGGTGAGGGTGAAACCAATACGACTCACTACGGGCAAGAATTAGTAGACAATCGCCTGATGCGCGTGTGGCAAAGCGTGCAAGCACAAGCTCAGTTTGTCGATCGCAAAGCCGCGATCGCCGAGTTCAACCAGGCGAATCCCTACAAAAAACGAGGCATAGCGGTTACCCCCGTTAAATTCGGTATTTCCTTCAACAAGAAGACCTATAACCAGGCAGGTGCACTGATTCTGATCTATACGGATGGCAGTATTCAGCTCAACCACGGTGGAACGGAGATGGGCCAGGGGTTGCACACTAAAATGCTGCAAGTTGCGGCCAAAGCGTTAGGTGTCAGTCTTGAACGCTTTCGCATGATGCCGACCAGCACCGACAAAGTACCCAATTCTTCAGCGACAGCCGCCTCCAGTGGAGCGGATCTCAACGGGCAAGCCGTGAAAGATGCCTGCGAAACCTTGAAACAGCGATTAGCTCCCGTTGCAACAAAATTGCTCGCTCTCGACACCCCTGAAGAAATGGTGTTTGCCGATAACTGGGTTTACTGCCGCACCTATCCCAGTGCGCGTGTTGCGTTTGACGAAGTGGTGCAAGCGGCTTATAACGATCGCGTTTCGTTGTCCGCGACGGGTTTCTACCGCACTCCCAACATTTACTGGGATCCTGAAACGTATAAGGGCAGACCGTTCTACTACTTTGCTTATGGGGCTGCTGTCAGTGAAGTTGAGATTGATGGCTTTACAGGCACCTTTAAGTTGCGCCAGGTGGATATCGTGCATGATGTGGGTGAATCGCTGAATCCCCTGGTGGATAAAGGTCAAATCGAAGGGGGCTTTGTGCAGGGGATGGGTTGGCTGACGATGGAGGAACTCGTCTGGGATGCGCAAGGGCGGCTGCGCACCCATGCCCCCAGTACGTATAAAATTCCGACGGTGAGCGAGATTCCAGACAAGTTTTCGGTGACGCTGCTGGAGCGAGCCGCGCAGGATGGCACGATTTACGGTAGCAAAGCTGTGGGCGAACCGCCATTTATGCTGGCAATGTCGGTGCGAGAGGCAATGCGGGCGGCGATCGCAGCATTTGGTGACAACCCAACCTATGTGCCCCTGGCTCTACCAGCTACTCCAGAAGCAACCCTAAGGGCGATCGATGGCCTCAGCGCAGCGACCTCTTTAGAAGCGGCTCAACCCGCCTCTTCGGGTGTGCTTTGATGGCAAGTGGTTATGAAATCTATCACCAACTGGCGATCGCCCTCGAGCAAGGATCTGTTGTCGTCGCAACGGTGACGGCTGTTCAGGGTTCGGTGCCGCGTGAGGTGGGTGCAAAATTGCTGTTGTGTGCGGATGGGCGGCAGTTTGACACGATTGGTGGGGGCGCAGGCGAAGCAAAAGTGCTGCAGGTTGCCCAAACCGTTTTGCAAACGGGTGAAAAACAGCTTGTCACGATTGATCTGTCGGGTCTGCCTCAACGTGAAACGGAGGGAATTTGTGGTGGGCAGATGCAGGTCTGGGTGGAACGGTGGCAAGGGTCGGCGGCGATCGCGCTGGCACGTGAGATCTGGACCCGCTTGCAGGCAGGACAATCCTTTTTTCTAGTGACACCGCTGCCGGCAACGCGATCGCCCTGGCTTAGCGAAGAGCAGCCAACAAACGATGAACCTCAGTTTTGCGAACGGTTGACACCTCCTCCGACACTGCTGATTGTGGGGGCGGGCCATTGTGCCGTACAACTCGCTAAAGCCGCTGACATGGCTGGGTTTCGCGTGCTTGTGCAGGATGACCGTCCAGAATGGGCGAATCGCGCCTACTATCCCCAAGTGCAGGGTTTGTATCTTCGGGCGCTTGACGATGTGCTGTCGGATGTCGCGAAACTTCAGGAGGTGTATGTGGCGTTGGTGACGCGCAGTTACCAGCATGATCTGGAGGCGTTGCAAGTCTTGTTGAGTCAAGCGATCGCGTATCGTTATATCGGCATGATTGGCAGTAAGAAGCGGGTGCGGCAGGTGCTAGGTGCGATCGCGGCGATGGGTGTTGGGGGCGATCGGCTGAAAGCAATTCATGCGCCGATTGGGTTGGATATTGGCGCTCTGACTCCGGCAGAAATTGCGATCAGTATTACAGCGGAGTTGATTATGGTGCGGCGCAACGGAAGTGGAAAGCCATTGTCATTAACCTTTTGATAAGAATGAACTGCGAAAAGTTGGGAGTTACTCGAAATCAGTCGCATTGAATCAGCCCTAACCTTATAAAAGGGGAAGCCAATGGCAAGAGAAGCGTGATGGGTTGCGATCGCTAGTCAGTGGAAATCAGGAGAGTTGTGTGGGTGTGCAGCCGGGGATGATTGGCAGATATTTGGGTGTGGCGATCGCGCTGGGCTGTTTGGGGCTGAGTCATGCCGGGTTAATGGCAGCAAACTTTAGGGACGATCGCGCGGTTAGCAAAGTCAGTTTGACTCCGGCGAGTCGGTTTCAAGTGGCGTTTGATGCAGCCATCCCGGTTGGGACACAAGCGGGAACCAATGCTCGGCGTTATGAAGCAGGCTATTATCCGCAGCCGGGACAACCATCACAATATGGGGTTCATCGGGAATCCTGGGCGGGTTATCGGGCGGGTTACTACTACGGTTTTCAGGTGGGGTACTATGGCACCAGCCGTGCGGCGATCGCGCAGCAGTTTTATCGGGGGGCATCAGCGGGTTCGCTAGCTGGGCTACAAGATGCAGAAAAAGCACTCAAGACAAAACGTGGCTACAATCCCCAACCATTGGCGATCGCGGGGGCGAGTCGGCAATATCAGGCAGGCTATGATCAGGGCTATTACCAGAGCTACCACACTCGCTACTACAACCTCTCAGCGGCACTGCTAAACCTATGACGTTGACTCACACAATTCCGGTTTTAGACTTAGAGGATTTTCAGACAGGCAGGCGCGATCGCTTTGTTGAGCAAGTCGGCCAGGCGTTGGAGACGATTGGCTTTTTTGCCCTGGTCAATCACGGGGTGGATGCAGGTCTAATTCAGCGGGCTTATCAGGCAGCCGCCGATTTCTTTCAACTGCCAGAGTCGGTGAAGCGACGCTATGAGGATCCGGCACTGAATGGGCAGCGGGGATTCGTTCACTTTGGCAAGGAACACGCAAAAGACAACCCCTACCCGGACTTGAAGGAGTTTTGGCATGTAGGGCGGAGCTTTGGGGAAGCTGAGGTGGCTCTCTATCCCCCCAATCTGGTGCCGCTGGAGGTGCCAGAGTTTCACCCCCTACTGAGTGAGTTATATAACCAGCTTGAAAGCTGTGCATTGTCCCTACTGCAAGCGTGTGCGCTGTACCTGGGAGAGCCATTGAATTTACTGGCAGACCCGGCTCGCAGTGGTGACACGATTTTGCGAGTGATTCACTACCCACCGATTCCACCAGAGGCCCATCCGGCAAGTGTGCGATCGGCTCCCCACGAAGACATCAACCTGATCACGTTGCTATGTGGCGCAACCGATGACGGGCTGGAGTTGTTGCAGCGGGATGGTAGCTGGTTGGCAGTGCCTGCGATCGCTGGACAAATCATTGTCGATAGTGGCGACATGCTGCAGCAGATCACGAATGGCTTGTTCAAAAGTACGACGCATCGGGTAGTGAACCCGACGGATGAGCGATCGCGCCGTTTTTCCATGCCGTTTTTTGTGCATCCCAACCCTGCAACTGATTTGACTCCCTTACCGGGATGTATTGCGAGATCGGAAGGCGTGCAGAAATTTCCAGCCATCACAGCGGGGGAATATCTGTTGCAACGGCTGCGCGAGATTGGCTTGATTGACTAAATCGGGATTGGTTCAACAATGGTGAGATTGAGCGAAGAGGTTGAGCAAAACCTCAAAAGAGCAATGCCACTCATAGTATTTTTTGGGTTACCCCATGAAAGCCAAATGCTGCTTTTACCAACTTTGCAAGTAGAAAGGAAATATGATTTTCCGGATGGAGATTTGATAACCAGCAATGCTTTAGAGGTTTTGACAAACGGCTACAAAGCTTGCCTCAACTCATTGGCTATCCGCCTGATGGTGATGCTTGAGGAGTCAGGTGGCGCAAACCTGGAACCGCTTGCAAACTTGGTTAATCAGCTCTTAGCAACAAATTGCCAAATTTCAGAAGAGCCATTTACTGCTGCAACCTATCAGGAGTTTTCCAATGCGCCAGAATGGGAGAATCTGCGGCAACTTTCTCTATCTCTACAACGGATGCTCAACATCGACTTAGAAGTTGACCAAAGTTCGATGAAACAAGCCATGGACTTTTGGCTTCATGCCTAGCATTGGTGTCTCAAGCTGACCAAGACCGCAGACAACTAACCGCCTGCGGCAAAGGTGCCCATGATCAGGATGGATAGCAATAAACCGGGCATCAGTAGCAGAATCAAAGTAAAGAGGTCGTGAACGGTCATAGTTGAAATTCTGAGAGCGACTGTTTTCATACTAAGAGGGTTGCCGTTAAAACGGTGGTTGGAAAGGTTTGAGAAAAGTTGAAGATTTTTGCGAGGTGCCTATGACAGCTTCTCAAGTCATTACCACAGCCCATGCCTTAAAGGAATGGCAGGTGGCGATCGCAGCGCTAACAGCAGGCGACACCATTCTTTTGTTGCGAAAGGGCGGGATCCGCGAGGAGAAGGGCCGCTTTTTTGTGGAGCATGAGCAAGTCTGGTTGTATCCCACTGTGGAGCACCAAAAGCCTGAATTGCTCAAGCCTGCTTATGCAAGTCAAGTACAGGTGGTGGAGTCGGGTTGGCATCCTGACGCGATCGCAATTCCGGGTTGGGCGACGATTACGCACACGTTTCAGGTCAAGGATGCGGAGCGAGTTGCAGCCCTGGAGCCGTTTCATATTTGGAATGAGCGGTTTGTCACCGAGCGTCTGCACTGGAAGCCAAGCCAGCCGCTTTATGTCTTGTTATTGCGGGTTTATCGGTTAGCGGAGCCGATCGCAATTCCCTATCAAGCAGCTTATGGGGGTTGCCGCTCATGGATTGATTTAGAGCAAGCATTTCCGCTTCAAGGTGAGGCTGTGCTGACAGAGGCAGAGTATGGCGATTGGGTGGCAGCGGTTCAAGCGTTACTACAAGGTTAGAAGTGCGGTGAAGCTCAGTCTTAAGCTTGCTTACCGTGGACTCGCAAAATCGTGAATGGCTTGATCGATGGGCGATCTCAGCTTCCAAATGGGGATAGATAAATTCTCTTGACGGTCAGGCTCCCCTGCATAGTGCAACCCAATCACATCTCCCGTTTCAAAATCAAAGACAGGACTGCCTGAGCTGCCGTTGAGGGAGGTGTAGTTACAGCAGAGACAGATATCGTCATAGGGAGGGTGAGTTTCAGATTGAATCTGCCTTAAAGAACCCGGACAAAATCGCTTTACCCCAAAGATACCTTTGAAAATGCGATTTTCTAATGCTTCGTTTCGGTCAGGATCATAGGGTGAGGACTTGGTTGGATAACCGATGATATAAACCGGAAAGCTGAAAGCATCAATTTCTTGATTTCTACTAATTGAAAGTGGGGTATTTCGTAGCTTTAAAGGAGTCAACGGTTTGCTATTTTCAAGCCTTACTTTGAGAATTGCAAAATCAGGATCTGGGGATAGGGTTACAGCCCGCTCAATTTCATATCTTTCTTCTGGATCACGATTCTTCTCTTCAATAAAATCAATCAATACAGGCTTGGTTAGAATACCGCGAGAACTACAAAATTGACTTGCAACATGATAGTTAGTCAGAACCAGATTAGCGGCAATAGCAAAACAGGTTCCGTACTGAGTTTTATCGTCTAAGGCTTCGATGCGCCCAACAGAAGGGATATTTTTTTGAATTGATGCCGTAGCCTGAAGAATTAAATTTCTCCAATAGTCACTCAGTGGTTCTTGTAGCACTTCATTGTTGTAAATCAATAACACGGGTTCAGGATGCTCAGGTATTAATTCGATTCGTGGTAGGGCGAATTCTCTGACAACAATCTCTTTCAGTGCCAATTCGACTTTTTGAGCATGACCGAGTAAGTCTGGGTCTGCATGTACCGCGAGGTATTGCTGAATTACCTTAAACTCTTGCCTGGCAATTGAATGAGCTTCTTTAAGTGCTTCTAGCTCTAATTCGTTGATAACGTTTAACAGCTTTTCTGGTTCGATGAATATTGCAGTTTTACTCATGCTATTTTTTCAAATCAAGTCGCAACAATCACTTATAAATAGAAGTTTTTAAAACAAATATATTTTAATTTAATGCCTTAGAAAAACGTGCTATTGAAGTAATCAAATGATTACTCTGGTACTTGAATTGACTGACTAGAAGGAACCTTTTGAAATCCGGTGTAGAAATTGGTAGTACCAGAAAGTTCGACCGCGCTCTTTGAGTTAATTAGGTGATAGTAAAAAATAACTCCTCCACTCGTTCTCAATTTCGTGCCAGCAAAAAAGCTTTTTGTGACTCGATTGGTTCCGCCTGTCTTGATTCCTACGTAGAGAATATAGCTGTTGCGAGACTGCAAAATTGCTTTAATTCTCGCCCCTTTGCTGATCTGAACAATTGGCGGAATTGTCTGGGCATTTAGTTGTGTATTGGTTAACTGCGTAAAAAAGCCATCAATCTTATTAGTAATGGTTGTTAGGCCACTACTTCTTGTAGTGATTTCATTTGTTTTTTGTTGACATTCTGCTATTCGATCTAAGTCATTCAGAATGAAGGGTAAACCTGACCTTGGAAAAATTAGATGAGGATAGAAAATTTCTACATTTTTGAACTTGCTATTAATAATTGCTGACAACTCTGCGACCACTGCCTCAGACTCTATTTTGACCTCTTCAGAAGACGCGATCGCGGTGTCAGTTCTAAATAAATCAAATAAATTGATGACTGATTTAGCAATTAATAATGGATATTCAATCGCAGGAAAAATTTCTTTTTTATCTTCACTGGGTTCTGTCAAAGCTCGAACTTCGATCCCCTCTTGCTTGCAAGATTGCAGCAGGATATTAACTTGATAGCGGTAGATATCATAAGCATCCAAAGCATTTTGGATCTCTCTCTGGTTACTACTACCATCTGTGACTTGAATAATGATTTTTGAATTGTCCAAATTCAATTTTCTTTGCTTAGCATCTGCCACAAATGAATAAAGCGCCTCTGTCAGTGCTTGATAGACTAAAATTTGAGCCTCAATGGTGAGCTTTGAAAATTTCTCGTCATAGGAAAACGTCCCTGTTGGGAGAGGAAAATTACCGCTACTCTTTGGCAAATTTGCTTCAAAAGCAGCTCTCTTTGCTTCAGCAGCAGCTTTCTCGGCTTCGTATTGAGCTTTGAGTGACTCGGCGGCGGCTTTTTTTGCGTCGGCTTCGCGTTTAATAGCTTCGGCTTCTTGAATCCGGCGATCGCGTTCTAGATCAGCGTTTGTTGTGCCTGTGGAATCTTGAGCTAGAAGACTAGAGTGATTTAAACTCAGCGTGCTAACGATCACGCTCAGCAGTGAAACGAATCTTAATAAAAGAATTGGGATTCTTATTACTTGATTTTTTTTCACGGTGTTATCTCCTTTATCTCCTTTTTAATTGGTTACGAAATAAAAAGGAAGAGAAGTATTACTGATTTTCAGATTTCACTTCTTCAAAACGAGAGCCAAATTAGATCGCTTCAATTGTTGGCTTTAATGGTTTAAACGTTCACAGGTTTTTAAGTTTTTTTGAAGAGTTTGTTGCACTAAGTTTGCACTGTTTTTCAGGCAGTCAAGGCTTATTTTCTTGGTAAAGCTAAGAGAAAGTGCTTCGTTTTCAGCTTCAGGAAAGTTTCAAGAATGTTACTGTGTGCATACCCTTTTGTTGTTTGTGCCAATAGCTATCCTTAACTACACTACTTTAGACAAATCGTTACAAAATTTTCGTGCGGTTTGAGCGATCGCGCCTATCCTAGAAACAATTTTTGCAGCACTCGGCGCTTAGCTATGAACAGGCACAATCGACAAATCGGGTTATCCACTTGTAGAGCCGCCTCTCAACAGCAGATTTTATGGCGGAGTGTGGTGGGAGTCGTAGGGAGTGGGGCGATCGCGCTCTTGGCTAACTCGGCATGGGCCGATGCTTTGACGCAATGGCGGTATGACCCAAAGACAAACAATTTAGAAGTGACGCTCAAAGAGGGCATCGAGCCACGCTACTTTTTGATGGCCCAACCCGCTCGAATTGTGGTTGATTTGCCTTCTACTTCAGTTGGGCAACTGAAGCAGCAAGAAACCTACAACGGTGCAGTGCGTCAAGTTCGGATTGCTCAGTATGACGCGAACACAACCCGGATTGTGCTAGAGCTGGCCCCCGATGTGGTGCTAGCCCCTGGTCAAGTCAAATTGCAAAGGGTGAAAACGCCCGACACCAAGAGCGATCGCTGGGTCGTCAGTCCGTTGATTGCCCAAAATACTGCACCAGCGGAACCCGGACAGTCAGACACCCCTCCGAGATCAGAGGTCACACCAGCCCCAGAGACGATCGCGCCAGCCCCGGTGCCTTCTGCAGCACCTCAACCCACTGCACCCCAAGCATTACCCTGGTCAGAGCCATTACCTGTTACACCACCTGCGGGTGTAGCCAAACCTGCTTCACCGCCAACAGTGCCCCCGGCTCCAGTCGCACCATTAGCTGAGCCGCCTGCTACACCACCTGCGGCGACTCAACCGACCCCAGCTCCAGCAGTAAATCTGGCTCCAGTGGTGCCCTTGGCGGAACCGTTACCCACTCCTGCAAAACCTGCCGAAGAGAAGCCTCGCTCATCGTTAGTGCTGCCATCGGTGCAGACCAATGACGGAGTGTTAGAGCAAAAGCCAGTCACATCGGAGTCGCCTGCGCCATCGCAACCAATTTCTACGCCATCGCCCGCGCCTATCACACCTGCGCCAACCGTTTCAGAGCCGCAACCAGCTCCGGTGGCCACTCCCCAGCCAACCAGCCCCGCGATCGCGCCTCAGCCTGTGCCCTCCACAGAAAATCAGCCTGAGTTAAAGCTGCCTAACTCGCCAGTTCCGCAGCCTTTGCCGACCGCACCCAACCAACCCAGCGCCCCAGCAGTGGAGCCGCCGCCTTCAACCCAACGAGAAGTACGGTCAACGATTCCTGTGTTACCTGCCGAGGAATCTCTCAGCCCAACACCGGGGGCTTCGTCTACACCAGTGAATGGAACGGTGGCCCCAGCCAACTCAGGGGAGATCGCGCCCCAGCCTGCTCCTACCGCTGAGACATCGACAAATTCTGCAGTACCTCCAGCGCCCCTACCTGCTGCCCCCGCACAGGAACTCAAACTCCCTCTGGCCCCCACCTTAGAAACGACCCCTAATTCTCAGACGGTTGTGCCAGTGTTACCAGTTGACATGAGCAAAGCAGCTGGGTCTGATTTAGAGGCCAATTCTGCTGCGGGTGAGGTGCCAGCGAAGCCTTTGGCTCCTGTATCAGTGTCGGCCAAACCGCTTGAGCAAGCTGTGTCAATTACAGTGCCACCTCCAGAGCAGCGAGCAATCACGAACTCGGTGTCAGCCCCCTCAGTTGAACAGGCGGCGACACCACCCACTGTTACGGCTCCTCCACCCAGCCCGGTGATGACTTCTGGCAGCGCACCAACCGCGATCGCCCCAGTTAAGCCATTTCCGCCAGAGTTGCCAGAAGTGGTGCCTGCGCCAGCCAATACCGTGAGTGCCCCAATCGAAATTCCTGAAGCTTCGTTGCCAGCAGTAGCACAGGGTACTCAGCCAAGCATTTCGGTGCCTCCGCTAGAGCCACTAGCTGAGCCTGCCCCTGGGGAACCGATGAATTTTCCGGCACCCGAAGCAGACAGTGGTAGCCTGCCGCCTGCGGTTTCGGTACCCCCATTGCAACCTGCCCCAACCGAGACAGAATTTCCTGGCATCCCTGAAACCCCGACCATTCCCCAAACAAATTCTCAGCCTGCGGTGCAACCAACGCGGGTAGCCCCTGCAGCTCCTAACTCTGACCTGATCAATTTTGGGCAGCCGCTGCCAGCCAGTCAGGCCGCTCAGAGTTTTGTCTTGCCAAAAGGAACAATATTGAGCTTGCGTTATCCCAATAACCAGTCGGTGCAATTGAAGTCTGGTAAGCCTCAACAAGAAGTGCTGTTGGTCGCAGCCGATGTGCGCGATCGCAGTGGTAATCTGCTAATTCCTGCGGGGGCACCTGTGACGGGGCGGTTTGAAACCTCGATGTCAGGCAGCCGTTTTGTCACACAGGCGATCGCGATTTCAGGGCAAACTATCCCCCTCGTAGCTCGTTCTGATGCCATGGCAGGCAACCGCAAAATGTCAGAAGGAACCCTGGTTCGGAATATTGGGATTGGCTCGATTGGCGGTGCTTTAGTCAGCGACTTTTCAGGCTACGGCATGTTGGGGGGAGCAGCTGTCGGAGCGGCGGCGACTTACTTGACCGCCCCTAAACCAGCGACGTTGCAACCCAATCAGGTGATTCAAGTCGAGTTAGCAGAACCTTTTCAGCGCTAGCACTTGACGCTCTTCCAGCAACCCTGACGGATATGCAGTGAGATTCTTGACTCATCGACTCTTAACTAGATTGGGTTGCCCCAACCCCTGCCAGACCGTCTCTGCAAGCATTTTAATTGAACGTCCACGATGCGCCCCACCGCAGCCGATGAACACGTACAACACATTCTGTATGTTCAACCTATTTCGCACAAAGTTTTACCCAGGCTGCGATTTAAGCCTGGAACCCGATCCTTTGTTTTCAAGGTTCAAAAAAGGGGGTACTACGTCCCTACTTGCCACGTTTCTGCTCTCGGAGTCCGGTCAAGGATATCCTGCAAGGGTCGTCACCAAGTACGAACCAACTGTCTAGATTTGCTCCCTAACGGTCGCGCTCCGCTGCACCCCCAACCAAGCTTTCAGCTATGGTTGGAGTACTGCGAAGAATCTTGATAGGCAGGGGCGATCGATGCACCAGCTCTATCCTCTGGTTAAGGGAGATGACCGATCGCCTGCCGAATTTGTTCAAGAAGGTCAGGCATCGCGGCTGAAAGTGGCAGTGTTTGCAGAGCGAGTTCCTGCAGAATGGATGGTAACTCACTGGCTCCGGTGTCTGCTGCCTCCCCCTCACTCCGGCGGTGATCCAAAATGAGGATGGGTGGGCGTTGGGGAAGCTGATTGAGGCTAGTTAAAAGGTCCAGGCAATCAGGCGTCAGGGGCGCACCCGTCCAGCAGAGCAACAGCAAATCAACCCGGTTCTTTTGCAGTTGTTGCCAAACCTCCTGCCAGGAACAGCCCACGATCGCCTGAAATCCTGCTGTTTGCAAGTATTGAGCCAGGGCATGGAGCCACTCAGTTTCTTGGGGAAACTGCCTCAACGCCTGATTGAGCATACCTGTGATGATCGAGCTTGACTGTGAAGGAGCCACCAAAGAGTGAATATCAATCGCCAGAATCGTCGGTTGCCAGGTGTGCCCTGCCGCAAGTTGAAGCACTTTAATCAGCGTTGCACTGTTATGCGGGAGACGATGCCCCCCGGTCAGGCAGGGAAACACTAACAAGCTAGACAGCTGATTGGCGGCTTGAGTTGTCTCTTGATCGAGGGTTACAAGTGGAAGAGAAGCCAGATAGGGGTATTTGCTCAACTGCTGAAAATAGGTGAGTGGATCCTGGCTCAGGCTTTCAATCAGAACAACGTTTGGCTTCCAGACACGTGCGACCAACTCGGCCTGTTCTAAGTCATCGGCTTCCAGAATGCGGTAATGACACGCCTGAAGAATCGAGGTTAACTCTGCATTGTTGTCTTGATAGGGGTTGACCAAATTGGTATGCCCCAGGCGAAGAATCGTCAGCGATCGCTGGGCCAGGAGGGGTAGCTTGGCCTTTTGCTCAGGTTGCACAAGTTTGTGGAGCAAGCGCCCCAGCGGTTTGGCCTGAATTGGGAGACTCAAAAAGCCGTCTGCGTTGAGTTGATTGGCTTGATCTTCATCGACTTTTGAAGTCGTGATCACAATTGGGATTTGGCGCGTTTCAGAGTCGGCTTTCAATAATTTCAAAACATCCCACCCGGCCAGGGTCGGCAACACTGGATTGAGGAAGACAATGCAAGGATGCAAGCGCCGCGCTTTTTCAAGGGCTTCTGTGCCTGAACGGGCGATCGCAACCTGATAACCCAGGCGACTTAAGAGGTCTGATAAATTTTCAATGTAGGCAGGTACAGCCTCGACAACCAAGACCAGCCGATTTTCGAGGTGGTTGGGTAAACAAACTTGATTGGCCCCTGCGATCGCAGCAGGTGGTGTTACAGCCTGGTGTAATCGCAAATTATCGACTGCATCTTCAACATTGCCTGTCAGGTCAGAGGCATCCCAGCCCCGATTGGCTCCTCCCCGACTGGCTGAAATCATGTGATCAGGGGGAATTGGCGGCAGCAAAATTGTGAACTGGCTCCCTTGCCCCTCTCGCGAAATAAAGGTGACATCACCTCCGTGCAGCCGTGCTAAACGCTGAGTCAAAACTAAGCCCAGCCCTGTGCCCTCAAAGCGGCGAGTCATGGGATTTTCTAACTGCTGAAACTTCTGAAAAATCAGGTGTTGCTTGTCAGCGGGTATGCCAATCCCTGTGTCCCACACGGTAAACGCAATCCAACCGCCCCAGTAGCCAACCTTAAGGCCGATCGCCCGTCCGGTATCGGTGAACTTGAGTGCATTAGATAGTAAATGCACCAACATTTGCTTCAGCCGCAACTCATCAACCACGATCAGATCGAGTCCCGGCTCAATCTCAAGCGCGAAACTGGGGAGGTGACTGGTTGCATCCGCTTCGGCTTCTGGCTCAGAGGCTAGACGTAACTGACAGGCTTGATCGTAAGCGTGCTGACAGACATTAGGAATATTAACGGGTTCTAAAACAAGCTCTAATTGCCCGGTTTCCATGCGAGTCAGGTCGAGAATGTCATTCACGACGGTCATTAAATGTCTGCCACTTTGATAGATCAGTTGGGCATAATGCACCTGGCGTTGGTTGAGTTCGCCTAGGGTTTGATCCTTGAGCAAGCTCGATAAGCCTAAAACAGCTGTCAGCGGGGTGCGTAGCTCATGACTGATGCAGGCAAGAAATTCGTCTTTGAGCCGATTGAGTTGCATCAAATCAGCATTTTTAGCTGTCAGTTCGCGGGCGAGGTGTTGTTGCTCGGTAATGTCTTGCGCCAGGATGAGCCAGAGCTGAGTCGGTGCATGGATTGTGGCAGATTGATCAAGCGAAGCATGGCTTTCCGTCGCGATCGCGGGGGCTGTGCCAACCTCTTTCAATGCAGCCAGACGAAAGAGTTGAGTCGCCGTATTTTCTCCCGCTTTATCGGTTGGGGAGGCAGACGGTGACTGAGCGGCGACATCCCCAAGCGGAATTTTGAGGAGTTGTAACACCTGTTCTTGCCCATTACTTAAGGTGCAGGTGCAAATGCAGGTGTTTGGTTTGGATCCTAAGCGGCAAACACCCCGATATGCAGAAGTCTCTGGTGGTGCGGGGGGCGTGTCTGGTTCCGATTGGGTGGGCCTAGATTCCGTGCCCTCGTCGAGTGAAAAGTCCGTATTTTCTAGAAAGCTAGCGATCTCTTGATGCAAAAATTCGGGAGTTTGGAACGCGTCAATTTGTTGACGCCAAAGCGCGTTACGAGTGATCACCTGACCATCTTCGGTTTGCAACATCAGGGCGATCGGGAGTGATTCGAGCAAGCCTAACAGGGGGTCGAGGGCGGCGAGCGGCGATGCTTGCTGAAGCGCCTTCAGCTTACTGTCAAAGGGATGATTAACGGTTTCTGCCAGCATCGACTCTGATAGCTCAGGCGATGGGGCGATCGCAGTATGGGCAGAACCAGCCGCCGCTGCCATATTCAACTCAGCCGCTAACGCAGCAAACAACCGATCGCGGTCAAGCCAACCCGCGATCGCCCCGTCGGGTTGCACAACCACGCAGCGATCGCCCGATTGCAATATAGGTAAAACATCTTGAACAATCTGCTGGGTTGAGACAACGATGACGGGTTGCAGTGGGGAAGGCTGCAAATTTTGAATGGCAACGTGCAGAGGAGCGTCGGGTGCGATCGTCCCCAAACCGACCCAACCATTGCGCACAAAATCCGCTAAAGCAAGATAACCCAACGGTTTTTGCTCAGTGTTGACAATTAGCAACGTCAGGTCGCTCGATCGCTGAATCAAATCGAACCCTGTTGCGAGGGTGGTTGTATCAGAGCAAACCGGCCCCTGGCAGACAAATTGTTCTAGACGCGTTTGAAGCACTGGCATGGGCGGTTCGCGACTAAGCGATGTGAGTGACTCTTTTAAGCAGGAGCCTGACAGTGGACAAAACCCGATGCACTGAAAGCCATCCTCAGTGCCAAAGACTCCCAGCAAACCGATAGCATCAATCTAACAACGTCTCAGGCAAGATGGGGTCTGGCGAAATGAAACGATATGTCTATCAACATTCCTCATTATCAAGTTGACTGACACAAGAGCATGTGTTTATCGATAAATTTGAGGGAAGACAGCTGAATTTTTAAATAAGTCTTAAGTTTTTGTCCTTAACCCGTTATCGTTTAACTAGTGGCAGAAATGGTACGGTAATTCCGACTTCCCACTTTCGTTAGACTCTAACCCTCTGATAATGCCGTGCGCTCACTCCTCTCAATTTGCATCTTTGTCAAGCAAGACGCGCTTTTGCAACTGGTTGTTGAACAGTTGCATCCAGACTTTTACACCTATTCGGTGACTAAGTCTTTTAAGGAGTTTTGTCACGTCATTGAGCAAGAGAAGCAGCAAATTGATTGTCTAATTTTGCAGGATGACGCTGACCTCACCTCCACGGCAAATTGGTTACACGGTCAAGCCACACTTTTACCAGCTGTTTTACTACAATTGACAGGGGTTGATCGCGCTATCAACATCCCTGAAACAAGTCCGGCATTTACTTACCACACGGCTGAGGTGCTTGTAACCAGTGAACATTTATTGGAGTTACCTGACCAAATTCAGTCGGCGATCGCGCAGTTTCTCAATCTTTCTCCGGCTTGTCGGTTGACGCCATCGGCTGCAAACGATGTCACAACAGACTTGACGACCCAAAATTTCTTAATGCTGCAACAGCGGCGATTGGCCGAAAAGTTGAAAGCGCGACTGGGTTATTTAGGCGTGTATTACAAACGAAACTCCAAAAGCTTCTTCCGTCACCTCTCTGAGGAAGACAAGAAAGACTTCCTAGAGCAGCTTAAAGCGGAGTATCGAGAAATAGTCTTACTCTACTTTGCCGATGACGGCACACTCAATCAACGCATTGATGAATTTGTCAATACGGCCTTTTTCGCTGATATTTCCGTTTCCCAAATTGTGGAAACGCACATGGAACTGATGGATGAGTTTTCGAAACAACTCAAACTTGAAGGGCGCAGTGAAGAGATTTTGCTCGATTATCGCCTCACATTAATCGACACAATCGCTCATCTTTGCGAAATGTATCGGCGATCAATTCCCCGCGAATCTTAAGTTGAAAGTGGAATTACACTGATCATCATGTGCAATAACTGATATTGTGGCGAAACTGAGCATCTGCTGAGTTTGTCGTTCTTTGGGACCCATTACACGTTCTACTATGAGTTTTCCTAAAAAAACCTACGTACTCAAACTTTACGTAGCGGGAAATACACCAAACTCAATCCGCGCATTAAAAACCTTGAACAACATCCTGGAGGAGGAGTTTCGGGGGGTTTATGCTTTAAAAGTGATTGATGTATTAAAAAACCCACAATTAGCCGAAGAAGACAAAATTCTTGCAACTCCAACATTGGCAAAAATCTTGCCCCCTCCTGTCCGTAAAATCATTGGGGATCTCTCTGATCGCGAAAAAGTTTTGATTGGACTCGACCTCCTCTACGAAGAGTTGAAAGATGATGGCCTGAATCTTGACACCTAGCAACGTTAAAACAGCGGGGTTTTGTGATACATCTAGCGAGATAGCCTATCAGCCATCAAAGTTGAGGTCGAAAAAAAAATTTAATTATGAGCCTACCAGAGAACCAAATAACACCCGGTAACGGTGCGACTGCACAGGGGGTAGAAAAAATTCGCACCATGATTGAAGGCTTTGATGATATCAGTCATGGGGGCTTGCCAATAGGGCGCACAACGCTTGTCAGTGGTACGTCTGGCACAGGAAAAACTCTCTTAGCAGTGCAATTTCTCTACAATGGCATCACCTATTTTGATGAGCCGGGCGTCTTTGTCACGTTTGAAGAATCCCCGGCTGACATTATCAAAAACGCCTACAGCTTTGGTTGGGATATTCAGAAGTTTGTCAATGAAGGCAAACTTTTTATCTTAGATGCATCCCCCGACCCAGAAGGGCAAGATGTGGTGGGTAACTTTGACCTGTCTGCCTTGATTGAGCGGATTCAGTATGCCATTCGTAAGTACAAGGCAAGGCGGGTTTCGATTGACTCAGTGACCGCTGTCTTTCAACAGTATGATGCGGCTTCGGTGGTGCGGCGCGAGATTTTTCGCCTGGTGGCTCGCCTCAAGCAGGTAGGGGCAACCACGATCATGACCACCGAGCGGATTGATGAATACGGCCCTGTTGCTCGCTTTGGGGTAGAAGAGTTTGTCTCTGACAACGTTGTGATTGTGCGCAACGTGTTAGAGGGTGAGCGGCGACGGCGAACAATTGAGATCCTCAAACTACGGGGTACCACCCACATGAAGGGGGAGTATCCCTTTACGATGACAGACGGTGGCATCAACATCTTTCCTCTGGGGGCTATGCGCTTGACTCAGCGATCCTCAAATGTGCGAGTGTCTTCCGGTGTGAAAACTCTGGATGAGATGTGCGGCGGCGGCTTCTTTAAAGACTCAATCATTCTCGCAACCGGGGCAACCGGAACCGGAAAAACGTTACTCGTCAGCAAGTTTTTGCAAAACGGGTGTCAGCAGGGTGAACGGGCAATTCTCTTTGCCTATGAAGAGTCTCGCGCTCAGCTTTCACGCAATGCCTATTCTTGGGGCATTGACTTTGAAGACCTGGAGCACCAGGGCTTGCTCAAAATTATCTGTGCCTACCCAGAGTCAGCGGGTTTAGAAGACCACCTGCAAATCATCAAGTCTGAGATTGCCAACTTTAAGCCTTCACGGATTGCGATCGACTCGCTCTCGGCACTGGCACGGGGGGTTAGCAATAACGCATTTCGTCAGTTTGTGATTGGCGTAACTGGTTTCGCAAAACAGGAAGAGATCACTGGCTTCTTTACCAACACAACCGATCAGTTTATGGGGTCACACTCCATTACTGATTCGCATATCTCAACAATTACTGACACGATTATTCTGTTGCAATACGTCGAGATTCGAGGTGAGATGTCGCGGGCAATCAACGTCTTTAAGATGCGGGGTTCTTGGCACGACAAGGGCATTCGTGAGTACATCATCAGCGAGCAAGGGCCGGAGATTAAAGACTCCTTCCGGGATTATGAGCGCATCATCAGCGGTTCACCCAGTCGCATCTCAGTGGATGAGAAATCGAAGTTATCGCGAATTGTGCAAGCGGTTCAACGCGATGAGGGGTGAGCTACGAAAGCGGGCGATCGCTCCCTGCACCAAGACCAAGCAAAGGTAGCATAGGCAGTCATTTCTGAATTGCGGAAACATTATGACTGAAGTAGTTGAGATTTTGTCTGCTGAAGAAATGCGGCGCACAACGACTCGATTGGCCTCCCAAATTGTCGAGCGATCGGGTGATCTGTCAAAGCTGGCTCTCGTCGGTATCTACACGCGTGGGGTCAATCTGGCCGAGTTATTGGCCCGTCAAATTGAGATGCTAGAGGGTGTTTCGGTCTTGGTTGGAGCCCTGGATATTACCTTTTATCGTGATGACCTTGACTCGATTGGCCTCCGCACACCCGCTAAAACCAACATTCCCTTTGATCTGTCGGGTAAAAATCTGGTGCTGGTAGATGATGTCATCTTTAAGGGACGCACAATTCGAGCGGCACTCAATGCGGTGAATGACTACGGCAGACCAGAAGTAATTCGACTGGCGGTGCTGGTCGATCGCGGTCACCGAGAAGTGCCGATCCACCCTGACTACGTGGGTAAACAGTTGCCAACCGCGCGGGATGAGTTAGTCAAAGTCTATTTGCAAGACATTGATAACCGTGACGGGGTGGAGTTAGTCAAACCATAGCCGGAGAGTAGCGCACAATGGGGATGCCCTGCCAGGTCAATAGCATTCTTAAGTTGGGGCGCGACCAGTATCCAGCAATGTTGGAGCAAGGCGCTCAACACCAGGTCACGAAGTCGGGCTACCGCATTTTGCCGATGGATGTGCCTTTGGCGCTGGTCAACGATGACTGGGTAGCCCATGCGGATATTGTGGTGCGGCGCTTGCAGTGGGAAGCTGGGCAGACAACGCTCTGGTTTGAGGTGCAGCGACTCTACCCAACCCCTTTTCCTGTGAAAGAATAGAGACAAGGTGTGTCATCAAAGTCGCGATCGCGGTGGCTCGTGCTGGTTTAAGGAGCGACATCTGACCACTGCAAGGGCTATGAAGCGTGAGGTGATGCGCCCTTCTTTGTTACTCAGAACCCGGAATTTCCTATGACTCTTTCTGAAGAAACGCAAGCACGCAAAAGCGATCACCTGAGAGTTTGCCTTGAAGAAGAGGTGCAGTGTCGTCAGGTCACGACCGGGCTAGAGCAGTATCGGTTTAATCATTGCTGTTTGCCAGAACTCGATTTTGACGCGCTGACAACCCAAACCACATTCCTCGGTAAAGCGTTGAATGCTCCCCTGCTAATTTCTTCTATGACGGGCGGCACCGAGTTAGCCAAGACGATTAATTTTCGGTTAGCCAAGATTGCGCAGCATTATCGGTTGGCGATCGGGGTCGGTTCGCAGCGAGTGGCGATCGAAAATCCAGCTTTGACCGACACATTTGCCATTCGGACAGTTGCCCCTGACGCGTTGATCTTCGCTAATTTGGGTGCGGTGCAGCTGAACTATAAGTATGGTGTGGCCGAATGTTTGCAAGTTGTGGAAGGCTTAAAGGCCGACGCGCTGATTTTGCATATCAATCCGCTGCAAGAAGCTGTGCAAACGCGGGGTGACAAAAACTTTGCGGGGCTGTTTGACAAGATTGCACGGGTCTGTGAAGCACTGCCTGTTCCAGTGATTGCCAAAGAGGTGGGGAATGGGATCTCGGCAGCAATGGCTGAAAAGCTTGTCGCGGCTGGAGTGCAGGCGATCGATGTGGCCGGGGCGGGCGGCACCTCCTGGGCCTTAGTTGAGAGCGAACGGGCTAAAGATAAACTGCAACGGCGATTAGGGCGCACCTTTGCAGATTGGGGTTTGCCTACGGCAGAGTGCCTGGTGCAGATTCGTGCAGCTCAACCTACGGTGCCGTTGATTGCATCGGGCGGGTTACGCACCGGGTTGGACGTGGCAACCGCGATCGCCCTGGGAGCCGATCTGGCGGGGCTGGCTCTCCCGTTTTTGCAAGCAGCCAATGAATCGGAGAAAGCTCTGCACGAACTGGTTGAAATTTTGTTGGCGGAGTTAAAAACAGCCATGTTCTGTTCGGGTTGCGCAGATTTAGCCGCACTGCGATCGCCCGGAGTTTTGCAGAAGCGGGCCTAACGCGGTGGTATGAACCAGACAGACGTGTTAGACAGGCAGACGGCAGTAGACCACAAGCGCCGAACAAGGGGCGATCGCTCGGCTTTGTGGATCGGTTGTCACCTTTCTCATGGATTCATCTGTTAATTTGTATCTAAGCAATTCACTTGAATTGTGTTGATCGTTTTGGTTTATCCTCCGCGCAGCCCGGTCTTATGTTAGATAACCCCCTCAGTTTTTCTCCCCTGGAAGCCATTGATGACACCCTTGAAGAAGAGGAGGAAATGGGTTATCACTACGACAAACCCGGTAGTTTACCCGGAACAATCACCATCGCTGACGATGCTGACCCATCGGTGATTGTCTTGATTGATTACAACGAGTCAACTGCGATTCGAGAGGTGATTGAAACGCCCGAAGAGTTGGCCCCTCACCTCGATAGTACTTCGATTTCTTGGGTCGATCTAAAAGGCCTAGGCAGTGAAGATATTTTGCGTCGGGTCGGGGGCGTTTTTGGTCTGCATCCCCTTGTTTTAGAAGATATTGTCAATGTGCCGCAGCGCCCTAAAGTCGAGGAATACGACAATCAATTGCTGCTGATTGCTCGCATGGTGACACCCAAACGCTCGGGGGTTGGGTTTATTTCAGAGCAGGTCAGTTTTGTATTAGGAAAAAACTATTTGCTGACGGTGCAAGAAGAGGCAGCTTACGATTGTTTTGGGCCAATTCGCGAGCGCATCCGCACCAACAAAGGGGCGATTCGTAAGCAAAGTTCAGACTATTTAGCCTACGCATTGATTGACTCAGTAATTGATGGCTTTTTCCCCGTTTTAGAAGCCTATGGTGAGCAGATTGAAGATTTAGAAGATGAGGTTGTTGTTAACCCAACCCGCCAGACATTAGAGAAAATTCATTCCATTAAACGAGAATTATTGACACTCAGACGGGCAATTTGGCCACAACGGGATGCGATTAATGCCTTGATTCGTGATGGCAGTGAACTAATTAGTCCAGAGGTTCAAATCTACTTGCGAGACTGTTATGACCATGCCATTCAAGTATTAGATATGGTCGAAACTTACCGTGAACTCGCATCGAGCTTAATGGATGTTTATCTCTCTTCGATTAGCAACCGGATGAATGAAGTCATGAAGTTACTCACCGTGATTTCTTCAATCTTTATTCCCCTTACGTTTATTGCTGGGGTCTACGGTATGAACTTCAACCCGGAAGCTTCTCCCTTTAATATGCCAGAGTTAAATTGGTATTGGGGCTACCCGCTCTGTTGGGGGTTAATGATTGCGATCTCCTCTATCTTAGTAGCCTTTTTCTGGAAGAAAGGCTGGTTTGAAGATCATTCCACCGTCGTTGCACAAGTCAAAACTGGGCGTAACAGTAAATCTCGCAAACTCTTCCGGAAATGAACCCGCTTGACCCCATCCTTCTGACAATTTATCTCTTGTCAGTTTTTATTTTTTTAATGCAAATTAAAAGCTCATTTAACGATGAGTTTGTGATTAAACCGGATGACGCGTGGATCACGCATCAGCTAGAAAAATTTGACTTAAAAGACAAAGTAAAAATCAGTTTTGGATTTGACAAACGGTATGAATACAACAAGATCAATCAATTTGGCATTGATGTCAAAAACCTGACCGAGGATTCGTCGGTTTACATTGATTGGGATTGGAGCATTATCACCAACTGGCGCGAAGTGGGGACAGATGGGGGCTTAAGTGCCCGTCGCATGACTCGCTTAAACCCCGGTACCACCATTGACCTATCCCAGGAGCAGGTGTTCAGCACAGTAGCTCCCAAGACAACGTTTAGCACCAAAGTCACGGCTGAAGACTGCCTCCAACGCAAAGACACCCCTGAGCTAGAGTTCAAGATTGTGAAACCGCTGCTGGAATTTAAGAAAGGCAAGCAACTGAGTGAATTTCAAGCCCAGGTGATCGAGTTTGAATTTTTTGCTGAGCTGGCGCTCCGGTTTGCTGGGTTAGAGTCAACTCACAGTGGCACGCGCTTCAATATCTTGTGTCGGTTTGTGATGACCCATTTGCCCTGGACAGCCGGACTGCCCTGGAATCCAAAATAACAGAAAGACCCATGACGTTAATTACTGTGCGCCCAGAAGGGTTGTATTGCGAGCAAGGCGGTTTCTTTATCGATCCCTGGCGACCGGTCGATACAGCGCTGATTACCCATGCCCATTCTGACCACGCGCGATCGGGAGCTAGCCGATACCTCGCCACCCAAGTTTCGAGCGGCATCTTGCAAAAGCGGTTAGGCAGCGAGATTAATCTGGAGGGGGTCGAGTATGGCGAGAAGCGCAAGCTGGGTAACACCTGGGTGTCATTTCACTCGGCGGGACATGTACTCGGTTCAGCCCAAATTCGTGTGGAGCATAAAGATGAAGTATGGGTTGTGTCGGGTGACTACAAGCGGTGTTTTGACCCTTCGTGTGTGCCGTTTGAGTCGGTTCCCTGCGATGCCTACATTTCAGAAGCAACCTTTGGCTTGCCAATTTACACCTGGCAGTCGGGCGCAGCCGTGACGCAGCAGATTTATGACTGGTGGAAAGGTGATGTAGAGCGGCCCTCGCTATTATTCTGCTATGCCTTTGGTAAAGCCCAACGAATTCTAGCCGAGCTGCAAAAAATCACGGATCAACCCGTTTACGTGCATGGCGCGATTCATGTCTTGACGGAGATCTATCGCGAAGTGGGTGTGTCGATGGTGCCGACGATCTCAACTTCTGAGATGCCACGTAATTACAAATTCAAAGGCGATTTAGTGTTGGCACCTCCCTCGGCGCATCGCTCAAGTTGGATGAAGCGTTTTCCGCAACCTCAAACAGCCTTTGCTTCCGGCTGGATGGCGGTGCGCGGGGCACGGCGACGACGCGGCTATGAGCGCGGCTTTGTGCTGTCAGACCATGCAGATTGGCAAGGCTTGATCGACTCGATCTTGCAGACCGGAGCAAAGCAAATCTACGTCACGCACGGCCAGTCTGATGTGTTGTCGCGCTACTTGAGAGAAACGCATCAACTCGACGCGATGCCGCTCAAGACTTTGTTTGAAGGGGAAGGCGACATCTGATGCAACAATTTACCCAACTCTTTCAAGCGGTGGACTCCACAACTTCAACGAATGCCAAAGTTGAGGCGTTGCAAACCTACTTTCAAACCGAGTCACCCGAAAATATTGTCTGGGCGCTCTACCTCTTGCTGGGTAAGACGCGTAAGCGGTTGATTACGTCAAATGTCCTACGCAAGATCTTCTTGCAGATTTCCGACATTCCCGAATGGTTGTTTGAGGATTGCTACGCCCAGGTCGGTGACTCAGCCGAAACGATCGCCCTATTGCTGCACCAGAGTACCCTGAAGGATCGGGCTGCCACACTCAACGCTGCTGAAAAGCCGACTATCACGCTGAAAGAGTGGATGGAAGTGATCATCCCCAAAGTGAAAACGGCAGAGACGGATTTAGAAGTGACAGAGTTGGTGGTGTCGTGGTGGTCAGTGCTGGATGATTTTGAAGTCTTTGTGCTGAACAAGTTGCTGACGGGCGCGTTTCGGGTGGGCGTGTCTGAGAAGTTGGTCATCAAAGGACTGGCTCAGGCGACAGAAATTCCGGAATCGGTGTTGGCGCATCGGCTCATGGGTGATTTTGTGCCGACGATCGCCTTTTACGAGCAACTGATTCAAGCAGAGGAAACGGAGCGATCGCCCAGTCGTCCCTATCCGTTCTTTCTTGCCTCCTCACTAGAGGAAGACCGCTTTCGCACTGAGAACATGAGCCAATGGCAGGCTGAATGGAAATGGGATGGCATTCGCGCCCAACTGATTCATCGGTCAGAGCAGTGTTTTATCTGGTCACGCGGCGAGGACTTAATTACGCATCAGTTTCCTGAGTTTGAGGCGTTTTTGCGGAGTCTGCCCGATGGTGTGGTGCTGGATGGGGAGATCCTGTGCTGGCAGGGAGATCGCCCGTTGAACTTCAACTACTTGCAAAAACGCCTGGGACGCAAGCGCGTCACTCAAAAAGTGATGGATGAAAATCCGGTGCGGTTGATTGCCTATGACCTGCTGGAGTTGAATGGCAAGGATTTGCGGGAAAATCCGTTGAGCGATCGGCGGCGGTGGATGCTCGACCTCTTAGCACAGCATCCTTCACCGTTTGTCAGCTATTCAGAAGCACTCGAATTTGACACGTTTGAAGCTTTGCAAGCGCTACGGGCAAACTCACGCGAATACGGAGCAGAAGGGTTGGTGATTAAAGCGCTGAATAGTCCCTACTTGGTCGGGCGCAAGCGTGGTTATTGGTGGAAGTATAAGCTTGACCCGATGTCGCTTGATGCAGTCCTCATCTACGCGCAAGCAGGCAGCGGCAAGCGGGCCAATTTATTTACTGATTATACGTTTGCGCTGTGGCAAGGCGAAGACCTGGTTCCGTTTGCTAAAGCCTATTCGGGACTAGACAACAGCGAAATTGAAGAACTCGACAAGTGGATTCGGAAGCACACGCTGGAGAAGTTTGGCCCGGTGCGATCGGTGGAGCCAATTCATGTGTTTGAGATTGGTTTTGAAGGAATCTCGGAGTCTAATCGGCATAAGTCAGGAATTTCTGTTAGATTTCCACGTATTTTAAGATGGCGAAAAGATAAACCAGCACAAGAGGCTGACACGATTGAGACAGCAAATCAGCTACTTCAGCAATACGGTGGTATGGCTGATACAGATTGAATGTGCGATCGCGCCGATAGATATTCCCTGCTTTCGGTATCCCCCTTTTGAAAGGGAATTAATACCAATTCTTTAAAACTGGGCTACAGATGATTATCTGTAAGGGCGGTATTTCCTTCGGAAACGCTACACGAACGCAAACCGCCCCTACAAGGATCTGTATAGCGGTAGTCATCTAGATTAGGACGGGGTGCAGAGGTGGAACCCCTGGCTGGGGTGCAGCCCCCACACACCCTTCATTTTCAATGTCCTAAACCAACTGGCGACAGCTGTAAATGGGATTTAGAGAATTGGTATAAGGGGGATCGATTCGGTTTGCTATCAGAAAGCTTTGACAGAATACACTACGCGAACAGCTCCCTCCTTGTGAAGGAGGGCTGGAGAGGATCGCTCAGTCCAAAATTTGACACTCTCTCAGTGGCAATTAATATAACTTCTGTACTTTCAATTCTCTTTTTGTCATGCCCGTCTTATTCCAAGTAATGATCTTCGTAAGATGCTTCTAGATAGTTTTCCCAGTCGATGTCGGGCATGCGATCGAAGGCTTCTTTTAAGGAGATTTCCCACATTTTGCGGATTTTGCCGAGATAAGGTGTACCAATCTGGAGTTTTAATTCATAACGCACTTGAAAGCTGTCGGCTTCGTACATCAACAAGTTGATCGGTGGCCCTACTGAAATATTTGATTTCATAGTGGAATCAATGGACAGTAGCGCACATTTAGCAGCGGCTGATAGCGGTGTATCAAAAGTTAAGATGCGATCCAGAATGGGCTTACCATATTTCGTTTCACCAATTTGCAAGAAGGGTGTTTCTTTCGAGGCTTGAATAAAGTTGCCCTGGCTGTAGATCAGGTAAAGTTCTGGCTCTGCCCCGCGAATTTGACCACCTAACAGCAGGTTGCAAGAATAGTCAATCTTGTCTTTTTCAAGCCAGGGACGATCTTCTTCTTGCAGTTGGCGCAATTTTTTGCCGATATAACGAGCGACTTCGTAGAGGCTCGGTAGTGTGTGTAAGCTGATGTCTTCTTTGGCTTGAATATCGCGTTCCATCAAGGTGATTGCCCCTTGCGTCATCGATAGACTGCCCGACGTACACAGGAAAATGACGCGATCGCCCGGTACGGAAAAATCAAAGAGCTTCTGATAAGTCGAAATATAGTCAACCCCTGCGTTCGTGCGAGAGTCGGCTGCCAAGACTAAACCCGCGTTGGTGATAATTCCGAGGCAATAGGTCATAAGAGAGAATCACCAAAACAAAAATGTTCCTCATGATTGTACGATTATGTGTTGATTCCTGGGATAGGTTGGAAAGAGAGAATTTAAGGAGCCAGAGTGAAATGGCGATCGCCCATTGTATTTTTGAAATCGAGACAGAACCAGGAATCCAGATCTATAACATCACTTCCAGAGTTCAATCTTTATTAGAAACAACCGAGATTCAAAACGGGCAGGTCTTAATTTTTTCACGCCATACGACCACAGCTTTGGCGATTAATGAAAATGAAGCAAGGCTATTAGAAGATATTCGCGTTTTTCTCGAAAAGATAGCCCCACTGGGCGATCGCTATCTCCACAATGACTTACATCTCCGCCCCAATATTCCACCCGACGAGCCGATGAATGCCCACTCGCATCTGATGGCGATGATGCTGCATAACCATGAAGTAGTGCCTGTGATTGACGGCAAATTGGCGCTGGGTACTTACCAGTCGATTCTTTTGTTTGACTTAGACGGCCCTCGAAAACGGACGGTGTTGTGCCAGGTTGTGGGCGATTAGGGAGGGAATGGTGAGGGAATGGTGAGGGAGGGAATGGTGAGGGAGGGAGGGGTGGGTTTAGGTTTTTGTGGCTCTGTTACTGCCGTTAGAGTGACTGTTTGCTAGTAAGGCGTGTTGAGTTTGGCGGAGGGGAATTGTGGGGTATGTCAAATAGATTGTGTCAAAGGTAAAAATTCAAGTTGGAAAGCGATCGCCAAACTCAATGGCGAAACGGTTGAGGGCAGGTTTCCAATTGGAAATCGGCATCGTCCACTTTTGGGCAATAT
>Ga0209172_10002822_pt1 | contig 28949 bp, 29 predicted proteins | sample LarsenN4metaG_FD_184113 | JGI IMG/M metagenome (GOLD analysis project Ga0209172, IMG submission 184113) | Hot spring sediment bacterial and archeal communities from British Columbia, Canada, to study Microbial Dark Matter (Phase II) - Larsen... ... | reverse complement strand
TGATCTCATGGCCGGCGGCAAAGGGAATCGCCGACTCCAGACCGCAGCCCATGACCACGGAGGCCCCGTCGGTCACCCCGCGGGCGATCGCTTCGGCCATCGTGCAGACTTTGCTCATCCGAGTGGGGTATGCGCGGCACCGGACAACGGTCGCCGCGCACGGTGTGATTCTAGGCGTCGGGCCGGAAGGGTGTCAACGAACGCAGTGGAGAAAAGCCTCCTCGCCGCGCATGATCTCGGGACCGACGACATCGTTGACATTGAGGCTTCAGTGCCGAGATTGCCGCACGAGGCGAGCTGAGGGCGTTCCCACCTCCCCGCCAACGCCCAAAGGGGGAGGAGGGGCGGAGCGGCGCGAGAAGTGGTTCCCTGTGACGGTTACCGCCGACCTGGTGCGCGAACACCACGTCATCGAGCGGGTGCTGGAAGCTCTGCGGCGCCGGGTCGACGGCGCGGCGGCGGGCGGTGAGGTGCCCGTGGCGGCACTGCGGGCCATCGTGACCTTCAGCCAGCGGTTCATCGATCGCTGCCATCATGGAAAGGAGGAATCCTGCCTCTTTCCCTGTCTGGAGCGGCTCGGGGTGCCGCGGGAGGACGGGCCGATCGGGGTCATGCTGGCGGAGCACGAGACGGGCCGCCGGTACGTTGCGCAGATTGCGGCGGCTCTCGACGCGTATGCGGCGGGGACGGCTGCGGCCAAGGCGGTCCTCGATCCCTGCCGCGCGTATGCGGACCTGCTCCAGCAGCACATCTTCAAGGAGAACAATATCCTCTTCCCCATGGGGGACGGCCTCATGGGCGAGGCGGATCAGGACGACAACCGGCGCTGCTTCGAGCGCACGGAAGAGCAGCTGGGAGCCGGGGAGCACGATCGGCTGGAGGCGCTCGCGGAGGAGATCGCCGCGTCGCCATGAAAGGCCAGTAGGTATGAAGGCCCGGTCGATGCTCTTCACCCTCTACGGGGACAGCATCGAGCGCTACGGCGGCGAGGCGGCGGCGCAGAGCCTGGTCGTGCTGATGGGCGCTCTGGGCTTCTCGTCCCAGTCGGTCCGCGCGGCGCTGGGGCGGATGGTGCACCAGGGCTGGCTGCACCGGCGCCGGCTGGGCCGGCGTTCTTTCTACGCCCTGACCCCGCGCGGGCGGCTGCGGGTTGAGCACGGCACGAGCCGCGTCTACACCCTCGACCACCGGCCCTGGGACGGCCGCTGGCGGATTCTCACCTACACGGTGCCCGAGGGGAAACGCTCGCTCCGCGATCGCCTGCGCCGCGAACTGAGTTGGCTCGGGATGGGTCCCCTGGCCAGCGGAGCGTGGATCTCCCCCTATGACCTGCACGAGCACACCGCCGCCTTCGTGGACGCCCACGGTCTGCAGGCCTATGTCGCCGAGTTTGCGGGACAGCATCTCGGCCCGGCCGCCGACCAGGATCTCGTCGCCCGCTGCTGGGACCTGCCCGCCATCGCCCGCTGGCACGCGGCCTTTGTCGGCGCCTACCGGCCCCGGTTTGAGGCGCTGCAGCGGCGGCTCGCCGCCGGCGACGTGACCGACCAGGCCGCGTTCGTGGAGAAGATCCAGCTGGTGCACGAATACCGCAAGGCACTCTACGTCGACCCCTGGCTCCCTGGCGAACTCCTCCCCGCCGACTGGCGGGGGCGGGAGTCCGCCCGCCTCTTCTTCGATTACTACCGGGTGCTCGATCCTCCGGCCACCCGCTTCTTCGAGGCCTGCTTCGAGGGTCCACCGGACACCCGCCGCCGCGCCGCGTCGGCCGCGCGATTTCGCACGGCGGTGGCCTAAGGCGGGTCGGCGGGCCGCCCGGCTTCCGGCTCCCGCACCCGACCCGTTCCGTGCGCTCGCCCCTTTACAGGCCGGGCGGGGTCCTGCTAGCATTGAGCTGGGTTCCATATATAGAACTGAGTTTTACCTATGGAACATAGCGCGCGACCCCGACCAGGCCCCTCCCCCCAGCGTGCGCGCCGGGTCCCCGCCGTGGAGCGGGCCGTGCGCATCCTGCAGGCGCTGGCTGCCGCGGAACTGCGGCTGACCGAGATCGCCCGCACCCTGGATCTCCCCAAGAGCACCACGCTGGCGCTGGCGGAGACGCTCGCCGCGCACGGCCTGGTCGCCTACGATCCCGGGCCGCGACGCTACCGCCTGGGAGCCGCGCTGGCCGCCCTGGGCGGAGCGGTCCAGGCGCAGAGCAATGTTCGCCGGGCCGCGCGGCCCCACCTGGAGCGCCTGGTCCGGCAGACCGGGGAGACGGCCATCCTGCACGTCCCGGACGGGACGGGCAGCGTGATCCTCGACCGCGAGGAATCGCCGCACCAGCTCCGGGTGACGGCGCCGCTGGGGATGCGGCTCCCGCCCTTCGCCGGAGCGGTCGCCAAAGTCTTCCTGGCCGCGCTGCCGGAACGGGAGGCGGCCCGGCTGGTGGGGCGGACGCTGCCGGCATTCACTCCTCGGTCCATCACGCGCCCGGATGCCTACCTGCGGGAAGTACGGCGGGTGCGGCGCCAGGGCTTCGCCCGCGACGATCAGGAGTATCTGTGCGGCGTGCGCGCGGTCTCCGCGCCGATCAGCGCGTCCGGCCGGGTCGTCGCCTCACTCTCCGTGGTCGGCGTGGCGGGCCGTCTGGACGGCACCTCGCTGCGGGCCGCGGCGACCCTGGTGCACGACGCCGCCGCGGCGGTCACCGCGGAGCTCTCCCCAGTGGCTCCCGGCAACAGGGTGCATCCGTCCGGTGATGGGGCCCGACCGTCTTCGAGGAGACGCCGCCGTGGATGAGCACCTGGATGCCCCCCTGGTCCTGCGCGTCAACGGCGCGATGTTCCAGATCATTGCACCGGCTTCCCGCACGCTCCTGGAGGTTCTGCGCGAAGACCTGGGCCTCGTGGGGACGAAGCACGGGTGCGAACTGGGCGAGTGCGGGGCCTGCACCGTCCTGATCGATGGGGAGCCAGCGCTGGCCTGCCTGATTCTCCCCATCGAGGTGCAGGGGCGGGAGATCACCACGGTGGAGGGTCTCGCCGGCGCCGATCTGCACCCGCTGCAGCAGGCCTTCGTGGAGCAGGGGGCCCTGCAGTGCGGCTACTGCACTCCTGGGATGGTGCTGGCCGCGATGGCGCTGCTCGACCGCACCCCGGCGCCGACGCGGGAGGAGATCAGCGAGGCGCTCGCGGGTAATCTGTGCCGCTGCACGGGATATCATCGGATCGTGGCCGCGGTGGCCGCCGCCGCGGCTGTGGTGCGCCGTGAGTGAGTTCGCGGTCATTGGCCGCCCCCGGCCGCGTCCCGATGCCGCGGAGCGGGTCACGGGGCGCGCGCACTACACCGGGGACCTGACCTTGCCCGGGCAGTTGTGGTGCCGGCTCCTGCGCAGCCCGCACCCGCACGCCCGGATCGTGCGCATCGACACCGCCGCAGCCAGGGCCCTGCCCGGAGTGGCGGCGGTCCTGGTGGGCGCCGACCTGCCCACACCCTACGGGATCCTGCCGGTGAGCCAGGACGAGGAGGCGCTCTGCACGAGCAAGGTCCGCTACGTCGGCGACCCCGTGGCCGCCGTCGCCGCGACGGACGAAGAGACCGCGGAGCGCGCCGCCGCGCTCATCGCGGTCGAGTACGAGCCGCTGCCGGCGGTGTTCTCCATCGATGAGGCTCTGCGCGCTCACGGCGAACCGATTCACGCGCGGGGCAATCTGCAGAAGACCATCGCCCTGGAGTTCGGCGACGTGGCGGCGGGTTTCGCGCAGGCCGCCTATGTGCGGGAAGACCTGTTCTGCTACGACGGCAGCACCCACCTGCCCCTGGAGGAGCACGCGGCGTTGGCCAATTTCGCTCCCGACGGAACGCTCATCCTCTGGTCGAGCACGCAGATACCTCATTATCTGCAGCGCGCTCTGAGCAAGGTGCTGGCGATGCCGCAGAGCCGGATCCGCGTCATCGCCCCGCCGGTGGGGGGAGGGTTCGGCGGCAAGAGCGACATCTTCAACCACGAGGTTGCCGTCGCCGCGCTCTCCCGGGCCACGGGCCGGCCGGTGAAATGCGTGCTCTCGCGGGAGGAGGTCTTCTACGCCCACCGCGGCCGGCATCCCACGCTGATGTGGCTGCGCAGCGGCTGGACCGCCGACGGCCACATCACCGCCCTGCACCTGCGCACCTGGCTGGACGGCGGGGCCTACGGCAGCTACGGCGTGGCCACGACCTACTACAGCGGTGCGCTGGCTCCCCTGACCTACCGCATCCCGCACTACCGATTCGAAGGCTTGCGGGTGTTCACTGATAAGCCGGCGTGCGGGCCGAAACGGGGTCATGGCACGCCGCAGCCGCGCTTCGCGCTGGAATGTCACCTGGACAAAGTAGCCGAGGAACTGGGACTGGACCCGGTGGAGGTGCGCCGGCGCAATCTCGTCGCGCCGTTCTCGACGACGGTGAACTGGCTGCGCGTGACCTCCTGCGGAATCGATGAGTGCATCACGCGGGCCGTCGATGCCAGCGGCTTCCTGGAGAAGCACCGCCGGCTGCCGCCCGGGCGCGGCGTCGGCTTTGCGGTCAGCGGGTATCTCAGCGGCGCGGGCCTACCAATCTACTGGAATGACCTGCCGCACTCCCAGGCGCATCTCACAGTGGACCGCTCCGGCCGCGTGGCCCTCTTCTGCGGCGCCACGGACATCGGGCAGGGCTCAGACGCCGTCCTGGTCGCGACCGCGGCCGAGGTGCTGGGGCTCCAGCCGGAGGAGATCCACCTGACCAGTGCCGATACGGCGCTCGCGCCGGTGGACCTGGGCAGCTACAGCAGTCGGGTGACCTTCATGGCTGGCAACGCCGCTCTCCAGGCGGCGGAGCGGATGCGGGGGGCAATCGCGCAGGCGGTCGCCGCGCGTCTGGAGGCCGCGCCGGAGGACCTGGTCTTCGCCGGGGGGCGCGTCTTCGTGCGCGGGTCGCCGGCGCAGGGGATGGCCTGGGCGGAGGCCTGCGCGGTGGCCGAGGCGGCCACGGGCGCGCTGTCGACCTCCGGCGCGTACGCGCCGCCCCACCTCGCCGGCCCCTACAAGGGATCGGGCGTCGGCCCCTCCCCGGCCTACAGCTTCTCCGCGTGCGTGGCCGAGGTCACGGTGGACGGAGAGACGGGCGAGGTGCGCGTCGAGAAGGTCTGGCTGGCTCACGACATCGGCCGGGCGCTCAACCCGCTGCTGGTGCGGGGGCAGGTCGAAGGCTCCGTCTACATGGCCGTGGGGGAGGCGCTGCTGGAGCGCCAGGAGTACCGCGAGGGCGCGCACCGCGGGCCTTCCATGCTGGACTACAAGAGCCCGACGGTCTACGAGATGCCGGAGGTGGAGACCATCCTGGTGGAATCCATCGACCCGGAGGGTCCCTTCGGGGCCAAGGAGTGCGGGCAGGGGCCGCTGCTCCCGGTGATTCCCGCCATCGCCAACGCCATCTACGACGCCGTGGGTGTGCGGGTGGACGAGGTGCCGGTCACACCGGACCGGCTGCTGCGCGCGCTGTCCCGGCGCCGTCGCGGCGAAGGCGCGCGTCTGGGCCCGACGGCGATGCCGCCGGCCTCCTTCGGCACGGTGATCAGGGTACCGCGCCCCGAGGACGAGACCTGACATGCTGCGCCTGCCCCCGTTCCGGTATGTGGCGCCGCGGACACTGGAGGAGGCGGTGGCCATCCTGGCGGAGGGCGGCCCGGACGCGGCGGCTATGTCCGGAGGGACCGACCTGCTGCCGCATATGAAACGGCGGCAGCGCACGCCGGCGCTGGTCGTGGGGCTGCGGCACCTCCGAGAACTGCGGGGGATTCACCGGACACCCGAGGGCGGGATCACCGTCGGCGCCGCATGCACACTGCACCACGTGAGCCACGACCCCGAGGTCCTCCTGCAATACCCGGCGCTGGCGGACGCGGCCGCGCAGGTGGCCTCGCCGACCCTGCGGCGGATGGGGAGCATCGGCGGCAACCTGTGCATCGAGACGCGCTGCACCTACTTCGATCTCCCCGAGCACACGCGCATCGCCTCGGGCCGCTGCCTGAAGGACGGCGGGAACATCTGCCTGGCCGCCCCGAGCAGCCCGCGCTGCTGGGCGATCGCCTCCTCGGACACCGCGCCGCTGCTCATCGCCCTGGGCGCGCAGGTCAGGCTGGTGGGCCCTGATGGCGAGCGCGTGATCCTCCTGCAGAACCTGTACCGGCACGATGGCCTGCGTCCGCTCGCGCTCCGCCCCGCAGAAATCCTGACCGAGATCCTGCTGCCGCCGGCCGATGGACTCCGGGCGGTCTACCGGAAGGTGCGCAGGCGCGGGTCCATCGATTTCCCGCTGGTGGGTGTGGCTGCGGCGTTGCGCAGCAACGGCGGATCTTTAATTGAAGATGCGCGCATCGTCGTTGGGGCGGTCGCCAGTGCGCCGCTGGTCGCCGTGGAGGCGGGCCGCCAGCTCGTGGGCCGGCCGCTGGATGCCGATGCCATCGCCGCCGCCGCCTCTGCCGCCGCCTACCCGGCCCGTCCGCTGGACAACGCCGACCTCGCCGGGGCCTGGCGCAAGCACATGGTGCGGGTTACCGTTGAGCGTGCGCTGCGGGGACTGGCTCTCTGAAGGTCCCGCCGGCGCGCGACGCCAGGTGTCTCGCCCGCAGTCGATCTCAGGGATCGTTGTCGGCCCGTTCGTCCCAGCAGGCAAAATAGGGTCTTCGCCCGATATCCCCGGCCGCCGCCGTTTCCTACGCTGAGACAAATATCAAAACTGTATCAACGCCCGAACCGCCGGGGGCGGCCGGGCGGCTCGACTCGCATACCGCAGGGAGGGGGGAGGATCGTGGCCGTTCCAGCCCCGCAGCCCGCCACCCGCTTCCAGTTCCAGGACATCCTCTATGCGAAGCGGGACGGCATCGCCACCGTCACGATCAATCGCCCGCAGGCCTACAACGCCTACACCACCACGACGCTTTCCGAGATGAGCCAGGCGTTCCAGGACGCCTCCTGGGACGACGCTGTCGGCGTGCTGGTGCTGACCGGCGCCGGGGACCACGCCTTTTGCACCGGGGGCGATGTCAAGGAGTACGCCTCGGTCTACCTGCGCCGTCCCCGGAACTACTGGAAGTACATGGGCCTCTTCGCCCAGACCCTCGACCTCCTCCGCAACCTGGGGAAACCGGTCATCGCCCGCCTGAACGGCATCGTCGCCGGGGGCGGCAACGAGCTGAACATGGCCTGCGACCTGGCGGTGGCGGCCGACCACATTACCATCCGCCAGGTGGGCACGCGCGTGGGCAGCGTCGCCGCCGGCGGGGCGACCCAGTGGCTCCCCCTGCACATCGGGGATCGGCGCGCCCGCGAGATGCTCTTCACCTGCGAGCCGATCACGGCCCAGCAGGCCCTGGAGTGGGGCCTCGTGAACCGCGTGGTGGCCGCCGCTGCGCTCGACGCGGCCGTGGCCGAACTGGCCCAGAAGCTGCTCGATAAGTTCCCGGAGTGCACGCGCTACACCAAGCAGCAGGCGAACTTCTGGAAGGATCTCGCCTGGCACCTGACCATCGGGCACGCCCGGGACTGGTTGACGCTGCACATGGCCAGCTGGGAGCCGCTGGAAGGCATGACCGCCTTCGTGGAGAAGCGCGCGCCGGACTACGCGGGGCTCAGGCAACGCGCGGCGGAGGGGCGGAGCAGTGAAGTGCCGTGGGGCGCTCCGCTGCGCGCCTGCCCGTCCTGCGGAGCGAAGCACCTGCCCGAGGAGTTTGTCTTCTGCGGCCGATGCGGCGCCCGGCTGGAGGCCGCCGATGCCTGACTTCGTGGAGCTGGTCCGCCAGGATGGGATCGCCCGGATCACGCTCAACCGTCCGCCGCTCAACATCCTTCACTCGCCGATGTTGGAGGAACTGACCGCGATCCTCGACGACGCAGCCGCGGAGAGTCGAGTCCTGGTGATCGCCGCGCGGGGCCGGGCTTTCTGCGCCGGCGTGGACGTGGGCGAACATCTGCCGGAACGGGTCGCGCCGATGCTGGCGCGCTTTCACGGGATGTGCCGGCGTCTGATCGGTCTGGACATTCCCACGGTAGCGGCGGTGCATGGCGCCGCGCTCGGGGGCGGGTGCGAGGTCGTGGCGCTCTGCGACATCGTGGTGGCCGCCCGCTCGGCCACGTTCGGCCAGCCCGAGATCAAACTGGCGTCCTTCCCGCCTGTGGCCGCCGCGGCGCTGGCGCAGGTGATGGGACTGCGTCAGGCCATGGCGCTCATGCTGACCGGGGAGACCATCACCGCGGCGGCCGCGCAGGCGGCCGGACTGGTGACCACGGTCGTGGATGACGATGCGCTGGCCGGCCAGGTGGAGCGGGTGACCGCGCGGCTCGCTGGTCTCAGCGGACCGGCCCTGCGCCTGGCCAAGCGGGCCGGACTCGCAGGGTTCCGCCGGGCGTTCGAGGACGGCCTGGTCGAGGCGGAGCGGCTCTACCTGGATGACCTCGTCGCCACAGAGGACGCGCGCGAGGGCATCCAGGCGTTTCTGGAGAAACGGGTGCCGGTCTGGCGCCATCGGTAAGCCGAGGCATCTGGAGGGACGGATCGCACACGGTCAGCCCCACGTGGTCATCCACTTTGAGATCCCTGTGGGCGACATGTCGCGGGCCAAACACTTCTACGGGGAGCTGTTTGGGTGGACGTTTGCCGACAGGCCACCCGGTCCGGACGAAGGTCATGCCTACAGCCTCATCGAGACCGGAGGCCGCCCCAATGGCGCGCTGATGGGCCGCGTGACGCCGGGCCAGCCGGTGCTCCTGTACTTCAACGTAGAGGACCTGGAAGGGTACGTTGAACGGGCCCAGGGCCTGGGGGCTCTGGTGCGGATCCCGAGGCGGTCCGTTCCTGGGCTCGGATGGTGGGCAGCGATGGAGGATCCCGAAGGCAACGTCTTCGCACTCTGGCAGGATGATCCCGGCGCGGCATAGGCGCCTGACGACGAAGGAGGACCTGATGCGCGCAGCCGTCTTCGAAGGCCCGGGGCGGCCACTGGTGCTCGCGGAGGTGCCCACCCCGCGGGTTGGCCCCGGCGAGATCCTGGTCCGCGTGGCCGCGTGCGGCATCTGCCACACCGACCTGCATTACATCGACCACAACGTCCCCACATTCAAGCGCCCGCCGCTGATTCTGGGCCACGAAACCTCGGGGATCGTGGCGGCGGTCGGCGCGGAGGTGGAAGGGTTCACGCCCGGCGACCGGGTGCTGCTGCCCGCGGTCCTCACCTGCGGACGCTGCGCTCAGTGCCGGCGCGGGCGGGAGAACATCTGCGAACGCATGGTCATGTTCGGGAACCACGTAGACGGCGCCTATGCGGAGTTCATCGTGGCTCCGGCCAAGGACGTCTTCCCGGTCCCCCAGGAGATTCCGCTGGAGGATGCGGCGATCATCGCCGACGCGATGTCCACGCCCTTCCACGCGGTGACGGTGCGCGGCCGGGTGCAGGCGGGGGAGTGGGTGGTCGTCTACGGCTGCGGCGGGGTGGGGCTGAACCTGGTGCAGATCGCCGCCGCGGTGGGGGCCCGGGTCATCGCCGTGGACCTGGTTGAGGAGAAACTTGCGCTCGCGCGCACACTCGGCGCGCAGCAGACCGTCAACGCGCGCGCCGTGGAGCAGCCGCCCAAGGCCATTCGGAAGCTGACCGACGGCGGCGCCGATGTCGCCTTCGAGGCGGTGGGGACCCCGGCGACCATCACCGCGGCCTTCGACAGCGTGCGGCGGGGCGGGCGGCTGGTGCTGGTCGGTTACAGCGGAGTTCCCGCCGAACTGAACGCCGCGCGCACCATGTTCTTCGAGATGGAGATCCTCGGCTCGCTGGGATGCCGGCCGGTGGACTATCCCAGGCTGATCGCGATGGTCCAGGCGGGCCGGCTGCAGCTCACCCCACTGATCTCCCACCGAATGCCGCTGGCGGAGATCAATGTGGGGTTGGATCTCCTGCGCCAGGGGCGATCGATCCGGGCCCTGGTCCTGCCGGCCGCCTGATCCCGGGTGGCCTGAGCAGTTCGCGGGCTTTAGCGGTTGGGGGGACAGGGGGAGGGACCTGTGGACGCCACGGCGCCGATAGGCAATCCGGGTACCCGCCGCCCCGGCCGCGTGCGCCACGGACCGCTGACCCTCGACGTCGAGCGGCGCGAAGCCGTCGTCTACGGCCGCGCCGTTCCATTGACTCGCCTGGAATTCGACTTCCTGCGCATGCTGCTGGAGGTCCCCGGCCGGACCTTCTCCCGCGACGAGGTGGTCAGCCGGCTCCACGCCACCGACGGCAAGGTCCCCACCGACCGGGCCCTGGACAACCTGGTCGTCCGCCTGCGCCGGAAATTGCGCGATGATCCCCGCCGCCCGCGGCTGATCCAGGCGGTATGGGGCGTGGGATACCGCCTGATCGTTCCGGCGGCGGAGGCGGGGCTGGAACTGGCCCGCCAGGCGATCGACATGCTCCCGGCCCCCGCGTTCCTGCTCACGCGCGAGCGGGCGGTCGTGGCCACGAACGCGGCCGGGGAGCGCCTGCTGCAGCGCATGCCGGAAGTGATGCCCTGCTACGACCTTCTGCAGTGCCGCGCGGGGACGTGTTCCCTGCGGGAGCGCTGCGCCGGCCTGGAGGCGATGGGCCAGCGCCTGCCGGTGCAGCGCCGGTACACGATCACCACGCCGTCGGGTCCCGCCGCGATGCAGGCCGTCTACCTCCCGCTCGCCGCCGGCCCGCACACCTACTGCCTGCTCGTCCTCACCCGCGCCCGTCCCCGCCGGGCGTAGGAGCCGGTCCGCGGGCTGCGGGAGCGATTGTTTTGATATCGTTTTCTCACAATTTTGTTCTACGCTTTTTCTTAAGATCGTTCAAAAAGCGTTATACGGCGGCTGATGAGCGTCTCCACCCTGGATGTGGACGTGCTCGCCCGGTGCCGGGAGATTGTCGAAGACCCGGCCTTTGCCGCGGTTCGCCGCTGGAGAGAGGTGCATTCGCACCAGAAAGTCGTCGGCTGCTACCCCGTCTATAGTCCAATCGAACTAATCCACGCCGCCGACGCGCTTCCGGTCGCCATTGTCGGTGGGGGCAACCAGGTCGAGATCGCCCACGCCGACGCCCGCTTCCAGTCCTTCATCTGTTCCATCGTGAAGAGCACTCTGGAACTGGGGCTGACCGGGCGGCTCGACGTGCTCGACGGGATCCTGTTCCACTCCATCTGCGATCCCGCGCGCAACCTGGCCGCCGTCTTCGCCCGAAACTTCCCCAACCTGCGCGTTGAGTACATCCACTACCCGCAGAACCTGGCCTCGCCGACCGCTGCGACCTACTTCGTCGCGGAACTGCAGCGGATCCGCGCCGCCCTCGCCGAGCTGACCGGCCGCCCGATTCCCGACGCGGCCCTGCACGACAGTATCGTCCTCTATAACCGCTGGCGCGCCCGCATCCGCGACCTTTACGACCTGCGGCGGACCGCGCCCGAGAAGCTGCCGGCAGCGGAGGCGTACACCCTGCTGCGCGCCGGCACCCTGATGCCGGTCGAGGAGCACCTGGCGCTCCTGGAGGCCGCCCTGCGCGAGATCCCACAGCGGACCGCGAAACGGCAGGACCGCATCAAGGTGGTGGTGGAGGGGGCGTTCTGCGAGCAGCCTCCCACAGACCTCATCGCGGCCATCGAGCAGGCCGGATGTTACCTGCTCGACGACGACCTGCTCCTCGGCTGGCGCTGGTTTACCGGCGACGTGCCGGAAGAGGGCGACCCGATCGCGGCGCTGGCCACCAGCTACATCGACCGCAGCGTCTACTGCGGGACCAAGCACGACACCCGCGCGCCCAAGGCCGCTCATCTCGTCGAGCGGGTCCGGGCCGTGGGCGCGGATGCGGTGCTCTTCCTGTGCGCGAAATTCTGCGAGCCGGCGCTCTTTGACTACGCCCTCTACCGCCGCGCCCTGGAGGAGGCCGGGATCCCCCACCTCTTCCTGGAGTTCGAGGAGAAGATGTGGATCTTCGACCGAACCCGCGGCGAGGTGGAGACGTTCGTGGAATCCATGCTCTTCAGCTGACCGGGAGGCGCGCGGTGGGCGACGCGAAGACCAGCTACCAGGGCCGGATCCACCTGCTGCAAAAGGAGCTGATGGGCCAGTACTACGACGCGCTCACGGCGGCGGCGGCCGGCGGGGGCGCGCCCGCCGCCTACATGCTGATCAGCGGCAACCCCGTGGAACTGGTGCGGGCCTTCGGGATGCTCCCCGTCTACCCGGAGGTCAATGCCCTGCAGATCGCCGTGAAGAAGCAGGCGCTCCCCTACATCCTCAAGGCGGAAGAGCTGGGCTACTCGGTGGACAACTGCGCCTACGTCAAAGCGGACATCGGCCTCTACTTCAGCGGGCGGCAGGCCCCGTTTGGGACCATTCCGGAGCCCGGCCTGATTCTCTGCAACTACGTCGGCTGCAACGTCTACCTGAACTGGTTCGAGCACCTCCATGAGTACACGCAGGCGGAGATCTTCCCGCTGGACATCCCGTTCGTCCGCGATCCGTCGGCGCCCCGGCGCGAGGATCTGGAGTACGTCGTGGCCCAGCTGCGCGAACTGATCGCCGTCTGCGAACGGATTACCGGAAAACCTCTGGACTGGGAATACCTGCGGCACATCTGCGCGCTCTCGGCCAGGACCGGGGAGCTGTGGGCGCAGATCAAGCACCTGACCAAGCACGTCCCCTGTCCGCTGGACGCCTACTTCGACGCCGTCACCCTGATGGGCCCGCTCTACTGCCTGCGGGGGACCGAGGACGGGCTGCGTTTCTTCGAGGAGGCCTACCGCGAGGTCAAGGAGCGGACCGAGCTGGGACTGGGGCCGCTGCCCGAGGAGCGCTACCGCTTCGTCATCGAGGGGCCGCCCCCCTGGCCCTACCTGCGGGTCTTCCGCGATCTCTTCTCCCGCTGGGGCGCCGTGGCCGTCGCCTCCACGTATTCCACCGTCGGGGGGCTCTGGGAGTTCGGGTTTGCCCACGACCCCGACCATCCCCTGGAGAGCATCGCCCGGCACATGCTCTTCTGGAACCTGACCAACCGCGACCTCCTGCGCCGCTACGAGCAGATCCGCCGTTACGTGCAGGAGTGGAATGCGGACGCGCTGATCATCCACTCGGTGAAGAGCTGTCGCCTCTTCAGCGCCGGGCAGGGGGACATGCGCGAGTACTTCACCAAGGAACTGGGGGTGCCCACCCTCCTGGTGGAATCGGACCTGGAGGATCCCCGCTACTTCTCCGAGGCGCAGATGCGCAACCGCATCGACGCCTTCTTCGAGTCGCTGGAGCACCGCAAGCTGGTCGGCGCGGGGGCCCGCCCGTGAGGTACGCCGCCGGCGTCGATGTCGGCTCCACCCAGACCAAGGCCGTCATTCTCAATGAAGACCGGCAGATCGTCGGCCGCGGCCTGCAGGACACCGGCGCCAACGTCACCCTGGCCGCGGAGCGGACCTTCGCCGCGACGCTCCGGCAGGCGGGCCTGGACCGGGAGGAGGTCCTCTACGTCGTCGGCACCGGCTACGGGCGTTTCCGGGTCACCTTCGGGAACGCCCAGATCACCGAGATCTCCTGCCACGCCAAGGGCGCGGTCTCGTTCTTCCCGCAGACGCGCACGGTCATCGATATGGGCGGCCAGGACGCCAAGGGGATCAAGATCGGTCCCGGCGGCGAGGTGGCCGACTTCGCCATGAACGACAAGTGCGCGGCGGGCACCGGGCGGTTCCTGGGCAACGCCGCCGACACTCTGGGGCTCTCTCTCGATGAGATCGGACCGCTCTCGCTGCGCGGCACGCTGCCCGTGCGCCTCTCCACGGTCTGCACCGTCTTCGTAGAATCGGACATCATGGCCTACCTGGCGCAGGGGAAGCGCGTGGAGGACATCCTGGCCGGCGTCCACAGCGCCATCGCCGCGCGTACCATCTCGCTGGTGCGGCGCGTCGGGCTGGAGCCGGAGATCACCTTCACCGGCGGGGTCAGCCGCAACATCGGGATGGTGCGGGCGCTGGAAGAGAAACTCGGCGGGTCGATCAACGTCAGCCCCGAGGCCCACTACATGGGGGCGCTGGGGGCGGCGCTCTTCGCGCTGGAGCGGACGCTGCACTTGGCGCCGGAGATGTCGCTGGAGGTGGCGTCGGGATGACCCTGGTGGCCGGTCTCGACCTGGGATCCCGGTTCACCAAGGCCGTGCTGCTCACGCCGGAGCGCGAGGTCGTGGCCCGGGCCTCGGTGCGTACGCGGCCGGACTTTCCGGCGGTGGCGCGGGAGGCCCTGGAGCGGGCCCTGGCCGCGGCGGGCCTGGAGGCTGCGGCGGTGGATTACGTGGCCACCTCCGGATTCGGCCGGAGCAACGTGCCCTTCCGGGACATCCAGATCACCGACATCACCTGCGCCGCCCACGGCGCCGCCTTCCTCAATCCGGAGGCGCGCTTCGTGCTGGACATCGGCTTCCAGAGCACGCGCGCGATCCGCACGGAGGCGGGCGGACGGGTCCGCGAGTTCGCCAGCAACGACAAGTGCGCCGCCGGGGCGGGGGGATTCCTGGAGCGGGCCGCGCGCTACCTGGAGGTGCCGCTGGAGGAACTGGGGCGGCTCTCCCTGCAGGCGACCACGCCGCAGTCCATCAGCAGCATCTGCGCCGTCCTGGCCGAGACCGAGATCATCAACCACCTCACCGCCGGCGTGGCCCTGGAAGACATCGTGGGCGGGATTCACCGATCGCTGGCGGGACGGGCGCACGCGTTGCTGCGCCGGGTGAAATTCACCGGCGAGGTCGTCTTCCTGGGCGGGGTGGCCGTCCAGGAAGGCATGGTGCGGGCGCTGGAACAGGTGCTCGGCACGCCCGTGCGGGTGCCGGAGGCGCCGGAGTTCGTCTGCGCTCTGGGCGCGGCGCTGCTGGGGCTCAGGCGGCGCGCCGGGCCGGTCGCCGCAGGAGGCGTGCGGTAGGAGGACGAGGGCCATGGCGCTGATCGCGGAGCGGAAGCAGGTCCTGCACTGGCTCGCCAACATCCTGGCGCAGGCGGGGGACGGCGCCTTCGCCGTCGACGCCGGGCAGCGGGTCTTCCTCTGGAACGGCGCGGCCCAGGCGATGCTCGGGCACGGCGGGAGCGAGGTGATCGGCCGGCGCTGCCATGAACTCCTCTGCGGCCGGGACGCCGCGGGGAACCTCTTGTGCGGCCCGCGCTGTCCGGTGATGGTGATGGCCGAGCGCGGCGAGCGCGTCGCCAGCCGGGACATGGCCGTCACCCGCCGGGACGGGGATCTCCGCTGGATCAATATCTCCACGCTGATCCTGCCGCAGGGGATGGGCTTGGTGCACTTCTTCCGGGACGTGACGGGGGAGCGGGCCCAGCAGCGCCTGGCCACCGAGGTACTGACCGGGCGCTCCCATGCCGCGGAGAGCTCCATGACCCCGCCTCCAAGCCTGACGCGGCGGGAGGCGGAGGTCCTCCGGCACCTGGCCGGTGGAGCATCCACCCGCGAGATCGCCACGGCATTGTTTATCTCGCCGCTCACGGCCCGCAACCACATCCAGCGCATTCTGCACAAGCTCGGGGCGTCGTCGCGGGCGGAAGCCGTGGCCATCGCCCTGCGCGCCCGCCCGGCCCGGAGCTGAACCCGCCGCAAAATGGTGCGTTCGCACCAGAAATTTGGTGCGGGCGCGTCATTGTGACCGATCCCTTCGTGCCATAGCATCAAACCACCGACCGACCGGTCGGACGTCTTCCCGCCGGTGGGGAGGTGGGCGGATGGGCTCGACGATGGCCGAAAAGGTCCTCGCCCTGGCGTCGGGGCGGCGCCGGGTCACCCCCGGGGAGTTCGTCACGGCCGACGTGGACCTGGCCATGGTCCACGACATCTTCGCCACCCGCGTCTTCGCCCTGCTCCGTGAAACCGGTTTCCGGCGGGTCTGGGACCGCTCCCGGGTCGTGGCGGTGATCGACCACCTGGTGCCGGCGCCTACCGCTGCGGCCGCCGCGGTGCACCAGCAGATGCGGCGCGACGTCGCCGAGTTCGGGCTCACGCACTTCTACGACGGCGGCAGCGGCATCTGCCACCAGCTACTGCCGGAGCGCGGGCACGCGCGGCCGGGCATGCTGCTGGTGGGCACCGACTCGCATACGACCACGCACGGTGCGGTGGGCGCGGCGGCCACCGGCATCGGCACCACCGAGATGGCCTACGTCCTGGCGACCGGCCGGCTGTGGTTCCGCGTCCCCGAGACCGTGCAGGTTGTGCTCACAGGCAAGCCGGGCCCCGGCGTCGGGTGGAAGGACGCCATCCTCCACCTGGCCGGGCGGATCGGGGCGGACGGCGCCCAGTACCGCGCGCTGGAGTTCGCGGGTCCCGCCCTGGCCGGCATGGGGGTCGGCGGGCGGATGACCATGGCCAACATGGCCGTGGAACTCGGCGCGAAATTCGGGCTCTTTCCCGCCGATACGGTCACCGTCGACTTCCTGGCCGAGCGCGGCGTGGAGGTCCTGCCCTTCGGTCCGGACGCCGACGCCCTCTACGCCGACACGTTGACAATGGACCTGGCCGACCTGGAACCGCAGGTCGCGCTGCCCCACACCGTCGACCATGTCCGTCCCGTCGCGGAGGTCGCAGACATCCCGGTGGATCAGGCGTTCATCGGCTCCTGCACCAACGGCCGGCTCGAGGACCTGGAGGTGGCCGCCGGATACCTGGCGGGCCGTCACGTCCATCCGCATACCCGGCTCGTCGTGGCGCCCGCGTCGCGGGCCGTGGAACGAGAAGCGATGGAACGGGGAATCCTGCCGGCGCTGGTCGCCGCCGGAGCGGTGCTCCTGCCGCCCGGGTGCGGGCCCTGCTTCGGCGGCCACCAGGGGCTGCTCGCGCCGGGCGAGCGGTGCATCGGCACCCACAACCGCAACTTCGCCGGACGGATGGGCAGCCCGCAGGCGGAGATCTACCTGGCGTCGCCGGCCACGGTCGCGGCGAGCGCGCTCTTTGGCCGCATCACGGATCCGCGCACCGTGGAAAGGTCGGTCCGCTATGTCCTCCGCTGAGGTCCCCGAGCAGCCGGTCATCCGCGGCCGGGCCTGGGTGGTCGGCGACGACATCAGCACCGACCTGCTGGACCCCGGCGCATACGCCATCGCTCCGCTGCCGGAACGCATCCGGCACACGCTGGAACCGGTGCACCCGCGCTTCGCCACGGAGGTCCGGCCGGGCGACATCCTCATCGCCGGAGCGAACTTCGGCTGTGGCAGCAGCCGGGAGACGGCCGCGGAAGCCCTCCGCGCCCTGGGCGTGGGGTGTGTGGTGGCCGAGTCGTTCGCGCGCATCTTCTTGCGGAACGCATTAGCCCTCGGGCTTCCCGTCCTGGTCTGTCCCGGCATCACGGAGGCCGTGGGCGAGGGGGATCCGGTGGAAGCCGACCCCGCCGCCGGGCGGGTCACGAATCTGCGGACGGGGACCGCCCTTCAGGCGAGCCCGCTCCCGCCGCTGATGCGCGAGCTCCTGGCCGCGGGCGGCGTCCTACCCATGCTGCGGCAGCTGGCGTCCCGCGCGCCCGAAGGACGCGGGTGGGTGGACGATCCGCGCGCGCCCGAAGGGCGCAATTTGAGGGATGATCTGGGACCCTGAGCACGAGTGCGCCGACCGGGCGGCCCTGACCCGGCTGCAGCTGCAGCGGCTGCGCACGGTGACCGCGCGCATCTACGCGCGCGTCCCCTTCTACCGTGAACGCCTCGACGCGGCGGAGGTTCGGCCCGAGACCATCACCACGCTGGACGATATCTCCCGGCTCCCGTTAACCACCAAGGCAGACCTCCGCCGCCTCTATCCCTTCGGTCTCTTCGCGGTCGACGCCGGGGAACCGGTGGAGTACCACTGCTCCTCGGGGACGACCGGGTCATCCACCCTGGTGGGTTACACCCGCACCGACCTGGAGATCTGGTCGGAGGTGATGGCCCGCACGCTGGCCGCAGGCGGCGCGCGGCGCGGCGACCTGATGCACAACGCCTACGGGTACGGACTGTTCACCGGGGGACTGGGATTTCACTACGGCGCGCTGCGGCTGGGCGCGCGGGTGCTGCCGGTCTCGTCGGGTCACACCGCCCGTCAGGTCCGGTTGCTGCGGGAACTGCGGGCCACCGTGCTGGCCTGCACGCCCTCCTACGCGCTCCACCTGGCCGAAGTGGTCGAGGAAAGCGGCGAGGGTCCGCTCGCGCTGCGGGCCGGGCTGCTCGGCGCCGAGCCCTGGAGCGAGGGGATGCGCGCGGAAATCCAGGAACGTCTGGGGATCGTGGCCGTGGACGTCTACGGGCTGAGCGAGGTCATGGGGCCGGGCGTGGCCTGCGAATGCGCGGAAGTCCGCGACGGGCTGCACATCAACGAGGACCATTTCCTGGCCGAGGTGGTGGATCCCGACACGGGCGCGCCGGTGGACGAGGGCCAGTCGGGAGAACTGGTGCTAACGACGCTGACCAAGGAGGCTTCCCCGGTGCTCCGCTACCGCACCGGCGACCTCACCGCGCTGAACCGCGAGCCCTGCCCCTGCGGCCGGCGCGGCGTGCGGATGGCCCGCGTGCGCGGCCGGGTGGACGACATGCTGGTCGTGCGCGGGGTCAACGTCTTCCCCGCGGACGTCGAGGCGGTGCTCACCGCCCAGCGGGAACTGGCCCCCGCCTACCAGCTGGTCGTGGACCGGCAGGGCGCCATGGACGACCTGGAGGTCCAGGTCGAGGCGCGGGAGCGGCTCGATCCGGCGGCGGCGGCGGGTCTGGGCACGCGTGTGGCCGGAGTGATTCGCGAGCAACTCGGACTGCGCGCACGCGTCACGGTGCTGCCGCCGAAGCAGCTGCCCCGCAGCGAAGGCAAGGCGCTGCGGGTGGTGGACCGGCGCGCGGTCGGGCAGAGCGGGATCGGGAAGAGGGCGGGATGATGAGCGCACAGCGTGGCGGGCGGCAGTGGATCTACGACTGGAATGCCGGACGGGGCGCGCCCCGTCCGGCGCGGCGCGTGGAACTCAACGACGAGACACTGCGCGACGGGTTGCAGAGCCCCTCGGTCATCCATCCGCCCCTCGAGACCAAGTACGAGATCCTCCACCTGATGGCCGCGCTGGGGATCGAGAGCGCCAACATTGGCTACCCGGGGGCGAGCCGGCGGGCCCTGGACGACGTGGTGGCCCTGGCCAGGGAGATCGATCAGGCGCGCCTGCCGATCAAGCCCAACTGTGCCGGACGCACCACGGAGGCGGACACCGTGGCCATCGCCGAGGCGCAGGACCGTTCCGGCGTGGCCATCGACGCCGCGCTGTTCATCGGCAGTAGTCCCATCCGCCAGTACGCGGAAGGATGGACCGTCGAATTCCTGCAGCGCACGGTCGAGGAAGCGGTCACCCGCGCGCGGCGGCTGGGGCTCGAGGTGATGTTCGTCACCGAGGACACCACGCGGGCGCGCCCCGCGCACCTCCGCCGGCTGTACAGGACGGCGATCGCCTGCGGGGCGCGGCGGGTCTGCCTCGCCGACACGGTGGGTCACGCCACGCCCTGGGGCGTCGGCCGGCTGGTACGCTTCATGCGCCGCACCGTGGACGCCCTCGCCCCGGACGTGCAGATCGACTGGCACGGACACCGCGACCGCGGGCTCGACCTGATCAACTCCCTGGCGGCCATCGAGGCGGGCGCAGATCGCATTCATGCCTGCGCGCTGGGGATTGGGGAGCGGGTGGGCAACACGGCCATGGACCTGCTCCTCGTGAACCTCAAGCTCCTGGGCTGGCGGGAGGGCGACCTCTCCGCGCTCCCCCGCTACTGCGAGACGGTGGCGCGGGCCGTGGGGATCCCCATCCCGATCAACTACCCCGTGATCGGCAAAGACGCCTTCGAGACGAGCACGGGGGTGCACGCCGCGGCCATCCTCAAGGCCTTCCACAAGGGGCACCACTGGCTGGCCAACCGCGTCTACAGCGGCGTGCCCGCGGAGGAGGTCGGCCGGCAGCAGGAGATCTCCATCGGCCCGATGAGCGGCCAGGCCAACGTCGTCTACTGGCTGCAGCGGCGCGAGATCGCCCCCACGCCCGCGGTGGTGGAGGCGATCCTGGACGCCGCCAAAGCCTCTAACCGTGTGCTGCGCGACGAGGAGATCCTGGAAGTGATCCTGGCGCAGATCGCGCTGGTCGCGTGAGCCTCCGCGAGTTGCTAACCGGCAATGAGGCCATCGCCCGCGGCGCATTCGAGGCCGGAGTGCACCTGGCCACCGGGTATCCCGGGACGCCGAGCACGGAGATCATCGAGACCCTCGGCCGCTTGCCGGACGTCCACGTGCAGTGGTCCGCGAACGAGAAGGTTGCTCTCGATACGGCCCTGGGGGCGGCGCTCGGCGGGGCCAGGGCGCTGTGCACGATGAAGCATGTCGGGGTGAACGTGGCCGCGGACACCCTGATGACCGCCGCCTACACCGGCGTGGGCGGCGCCCTGGTCGTGGTCTCCGCGGACGACCCGGGGATGCACAGCTCCCAGAACGAGCAGGACAACCGCCTCTACGCCCGGTTTGCCGGCGTCCCCATGCTGGAACCCGCCGATGCGGAGGAAGCCCGTCTCTTCACCCGCTGGGCCTTCGAGTTGAGCGCGCGCTACGACGTCCCGGTGCTGCTGCGCACCACGACGCGCATCGCCCACACGCGCACCGTGGTGCGGCCGGAGGCGCGTAAGAGCGCGCCCCCCGCGGGGTTTGTGCCGAATCCGGCCAAGTATGTCATGCTCCCCGCGTACGCCCGCGGCCGCCATCCGCTTGTGCTGGAGCGCCTGGCGCGGCTGAGTGCCGACGGGGACGCGCGCGTCGCCCGGGTCGAGCTGCGCGACCGTGCCGTGGGCGTCATCACCAGCGGCGTCGTCTACCACTACGTGCGCGAGATCCTGCCGCAGGCCAGCGTCCTCAAGCTCAACCTGACGCACCCGCTTCCCCTGGCGACGGTGCGCGCCTTCGCGGCACAGGTGGACCGCCTCCTCGTCGTGGAGGAGCTGGAGCCCTACCTGGAGGAGCAACTCCGCGCCGCCGGCGTGGCCGTGGAGGGTAAGGCCTTCTGGCCGCGGGTCGGCGAACTGACGCCGGCGCAGGTGCGCGCCGGGTTCGCTGCCGCGGGGATTCTGCCGGTGGGTGCGCCCGTAGCGGCCGCCCCGGTGATGCCGCGGCCGCCCGTTCTCTGTCCGGGCTGCCCGCACGTCCTGCCGCTGCTGGCCCTGCGCAAACTGGGCGCCACGATCTGCGGGGACATCGGCTGCTACACCCTGGCCGCCCTGCCGCCGCTTCTGGCGATGGACACCTGCGTGGCCATGGGGTGCGGCATCGGGATGGCCGCGGGCCTGGCCCGGTCCGGGCACCGGGGTCCGGTGGCGGCGGCGATCGGCGACTCCACCTTCCTGCACGCCGGCATCCCCGCGCTGCTCGATGCGGTCTACAACCGCGCGCGCATCGTCGTCCTGATCCTGAACAACGGCACCACCGCCATGACCGGCGGGCAGCCCCATCCGGGCACCGGTCAGGACGCCCGGGGCGAGGCCGCGCCCGCCGTCGACCTGGCCGCGCTGTGCCGTGCGGTCGGCGCGTCGTTTGTCGCCACCGTGGACCCCTACGACCTCGCGGCGACCTATCGGGCCGTGGAGGAGGCCATCGCGTTCGATGGACCGGCGGTCCTGATCACCAACCGGCCCTGCGTCGAAGCGCCGGTGAAGATCCGCGACACCCCGTATCTGGTCGTCCCGGCATCCTGCATCGCCTGCCAGCTCTGCATGAACCTGGGCTGCCCCGCCATCACCTGGACCGACGAGTGGTACGACGGGCGGCCCAAAGTCAGTATCGATGCACCGCAGTGCACCGGCTGCACGGTGTGCGCGCAGTTGTGCCCGACCGATGCGATCCGGCCGGTCGTGGCACGGGCAGAGGTGCGATGAGCACAGGCAGCATCCTCCTCGTCGGCGTCGGCGGGCAGGGAGTGCTGCTGGCCGGCGATGTGCTGGCCGCGGTCTGCCTGAGCGCCGGTCTCGATGTGAAGAAGAGCGAGGTCCACGGCATGGCCCAGCGCGGCGGCATCGTCTTCAGCCACGTGCGCTTCGGCCCATCCGTGCACAGCCCGCTGGTGGAGGAGGGGCAGGCCGACGCGATCGTCGCGCTGGAGTGGGCGGAGGCGGTGCGCTGGCAGGCGTTCCTGCGGCCCGGTGGGACGATCATCGCCGACGCGGCGCAGATCGTGCCTCCCGCGGCCTGCGCCGACCGCCGCACCTGGACGTCATCGTATCCACCGCTGGAGGTCCGCTCCGACGGCGACGGCCGGCACACGACCCACGTGATCGAAGCGCGCGCCCTGGCCAAAGCCGCCGGGGTGGCGCGCGCCGCCAACGTGGTCCTGCTCGGCGCGCTCTCCACCCGCCTGGACTTTCCTTCCGCCGCCTGGGAGGAGGCGATCCGCCGCCTGCTGCCGGCACGGGTGGTCGAGGGCAATCTCCGGGCGTTTGCGGCGGGACAGTGCGCCGAGCCGCTCGCCGCACCGATTCGCGACAGCCTGGTGCACACCGGACCCGTTCGCGTCGGGGATCGCGATCCCGGACGCGCTCCGGCCAGGGCCCGGCGGTTTGCCGTCCTGGTCATCGACGCCTGGTGTAAGGGCTGCGATATCTGCGTGCGCCTCTGTCCCGAGGACTGCCTGCGCCTCGACGCCCAGGGGATCGTGCGTGTCGTCGCGCCGGACCGGTGTACCGGCTGCCGGCTCTGCGAACTGCTCTGCCCCGACTTCGCCATTGCCGTGCGGCCGGAGGGGGCAGCCACCCGTGGGTGAGCCCCGCCTGCTGCCCGGCAACGAGGCCTGCGCTCTTGGGGCCATCGCGGCGGGGTGCCGGTTCTACGCCGGATACCCGATTACGCCCTCCTCGGAGATCGCCGAGACGATGGCCGAGTTCCTTCCGGATGTCGGGGGAATCTTCGTGCAGATGGAGGACGAGATCGCCTCGCTGGCCGCCTGCCTGGGAGCCGCCCTGGGCGGGATGCAGGCGATGACCGCCACCAGCGGGCCGGGCTTCTCGCTGATGCAGGAGCACATCGGCTTTGCCGCCATGGCCGAGATCCCCTGCGTCATCGTCGACGTCATGCGCGGCGGACCGAGCACCGGACTGCCCACGTCGCCCTCCCAGGCGGATGTGCAACAGGCGCGGTGGGGCACCCATGGGGACCATCCCATCATCGTCCTGGCCCCCGCCTCCGTGCGCGAGGTCTATGACCTGACCCTCCGGGCGTTCGCGTATGCGGAGCGGTTCCGCACCCCGGTGATCCTGCTCTACGACGCCGTGATCGGTCACCTGCGCGAGCGGGTTGAGCTGCCCGACGCGGTGGAACGGGTGCGGCGGCCGCGGCCGCACCCGGGGCCCTACCGGCCGTACGCCGCCCCCGACGGGGAGGTCGCTCCTCTGGCTGCATTCGGCGACGGATGGCGCTTTCACGTCACGGGCCTCGCCCACGATGAGCGGGGTTTCCCCACGCAGGACCCGGCGGTGGTGGCCGCGCTACAGCAGCGCCTGCAGCAGAAGATCGAGGACCACGGGGACGAGGTCACGCAGTGCGAGCAGGTCCTGATGGAGGACGCCGAGGTCGCCGTGGTGGCCTTCGGCATCGCCGCGCGGGCGGCGCGCGAAGCGGTGCGGACAGCGCGGCGCGAAGGCGTGCGCGCGGGCCTGCTGCGTCCCATCACGCTGTGGCCTTTCCCCGAGGAGGCGGTCCGTGCCGCGGCGGGTCGCGTGCGCCGGCTGGTCGTGGCCGAGATGAACCTGGGACAGATGCTGCACGAGGTCGAACGGGCGGCGCGGGGACAGGTCGAGATCACGGCCTGCCTGCGCGCCGACGGCGAGCCCGTGGAACCGGAGGAGATCATGGCTCCCCTGGCGGTGCCCTCGTGGCGGTAGCCGCGGACGTCCGCCGCTATCTGCGCCCGGAGATGATGCCCCACATCCTCTGTCCGGGATGCGGGCACGGGATCGTCCTGCAGGCCCTGCTGCGGGCCATCGGCGGTCTCGACCTCGATCCCGACCGCGTGGCCGTGGTGGCCGGGATCGGCTGCAGCAGCCGCCTGGCCGGTTACGTCGATTTCTGCACGCTGCATGCCACGCACGGCCGGGCCCCGGCCTTCGCCACGGGACTGAAGCTGGCCCGACCCGACCTGACGGTCATCGTGATCACCGGAGATGGGGACGGCCTGGCCATCGGAGGAAACCACCTGATCCACGCGGCGCGGCGCAACATGGGCATGCTCTGTCTGCTCTTCAACAACGCCATTTACGGCATGACCGGCGGGCAGGTCGCGCCGACGACGCCGCAGGGCAGCCGGGCCACGACCGCGCCGTGGGGCAACGTGGAACCGCCGTTCGACGCCTGCCGGCTGATGATCGCCGCCGGGGCCAGCTTCGTCGCGCGCGGCCTGGCCTACGAGCCCCTGACGTTGGAACAGCTCTGTGTCGAAGGACTGCGCCATCAGGGGTTTGCCTTCATCGAAGTGCTCACCGACTGCCCCGAATTCTTCGGGCGGTACAACCGTCTCGGACGCGGTCCGGAAATGCTGCTCGCCCAGAAGCGGAACACAGCCGCGGTCGGACCGCTGCTGGCGCGGAAAGCGATCCTCGGCGGACCGCCGGCCCAGCCCGGTCCGGCCCTGTCGACGGGCGTGCTGCATCGCGAGGCCCGGCCCGAGTTCGCACAGGTCCTGCGGGCGCACCGGAAGGGGACGTCCGCATGAAGGGGCCACGCAGATGATCGCCATTCGCCTGGCCGGCAGCGGGGGGCAGGGGATTCAACTGGCCGGTCTCGTCCTGGCCGAAGCCGCCATCGCCGCCGGGTGGAACGCCGCCTCCATGCAGGCCTACGGACCGGAGTCCCGCGGTGGGGCGAGCCGGTGCGATGTGATCCTCAACCGGGGGGAGATCGACTTTCCGCAGGCCCGTCACCCCGACATCCTGGTGGCCCTCTCCGCGGAGGCGTGCCAGAGGTTCCTGCTCCACGTGAAGACCGGCGGGGTGGTGATCGGGGATCCGGCAGACCTGGCCGGGGCGCCGCCGCACCTGCGCTGCTACGCCCTGCCCATCCTGGAGACCGCCCGGAGTCTGGGCAGCGCGCTGGTCGCGAACGTGGTGGCGCTCGGAGTGTTCTGCGCCGTGACGGATCTTATTGCCGCCGACGTTGTGGCGGCGGCCCTGGCGGCGCGCCGGCCCGAGGCGCGTAACCAGCGGGCGCTGCAGGCCGGGTTCTCTCTGGGCATCCGGGCGCGTCCCGCGTCTGCGGCCGCACCGGCGGGTGGTGCCGCGTGAGCGCGGTGGGGCGGGCGGGACCTGAGGAGAGCACGCGGGCCCGGATCCTGCGGGCCGCCGCGGCGCAGTTCCACGCCCGCGGTTTCGAGGGGACGAGCATGCTGGAGATCGCCGCTGCCGCCGGCATCCGCAAGAGCAGCCTGTACCATCACTTCCGCAGCAAGCAGGAACTGCTCTTCGAAATCCTCCGCCACACCGTGGACATGGCGCTCGCCGGCCTGCGGGAGATTGCCGGCGCCGACCGTCCGGCCGCCGAGCGGCTGCGCCTGGCCGTGCGCCACCACGTCCTCAACCTGGTGGAGGATCTCGACAACGTCGCCTGCTTCGTCGAGGAGGGACGGGCGCTGGCCGCCGAGCACCGCGAGGCGTACATCGCCCAGCGGGACGCCTATGAGCGCTGCTTCCGGCAGATCATTGAGGACGGTGCGGCGTCCGGGGAGTTTGCTCCGGTGGACGCACGCCTCGCCGGGTTCGCCATTCTCGGCATGTGCAACTGGATGGTGCGCTGGTACCGCCCGGACGGCGCCAGCACGCCGGAGGATGTGGCCGCGCAGTTCGGCGACCTGGCGGTGGCCGCGCTCGGCCGTGGCCGCGCCAATGTCGTACCGCCGGTCACGACGGTCCCCGCGTCAGCAGGAACGAGACGGTAATGACAGTGGGCGCGCTCGATGGGATTCGGGTGCTCGACCTCTCCCAGGGGGCGGCCGGGCCGATCTGCACCATGGTGCTCGGCGATCTCGGCGCCGACGTGGTGAAGGTAGAGCCACCGGGCGGGGAGTGGGGGCGCACTCTGGGGCCGCCTTTTGTGGGCGAGGTCGCGGCCGCGTTCCTGGGGATGAACCGGAACAAGCGCAGCGTCGTCGTGGACCTGAAGCGTCCCGGCGCCGTCGAGATCGTCCGCCGTCTGGCCTCCTCGGCTGACGTCTTTGTCGAGAGCTTCCGCCCCGGCGTGACCGCCCGCCTCGGCCTGGGCCACGACGCCCTGATCGCCCAGGTACCGCGCCTGGTCTTCTGCGCCATCACCGCGTTCGGCGACCGCGGTCCCTGGCGGGACAAGCCCGGAGTAGACGGAATCGTGCAGGCGGCCAGCGGCCTGATGAGCGTCACGGGAACAGCGGAGGGGCCGCCGACCAAGGTGGGCGTCCCGGCGGCCGACATGGTGGGCGGGCATCTGGCCGCGGAGGCGATCCTGGCGGCGCTGCTGGCGCGCGAGCGCACGGGACGGGGCCAGCGCGTAGAGGTCTCGCTCCTGGACGCCCTGCTGGCCTTTCAGGCGGTGCCGCTCTCGATGTACCTGGCTTCGGGCGAGCCGCCGGCCCGTCTGGGCTCCGCGGCCCCCTACGCCGCGCCGAACGAAGCGTTTCCCACACGCGACGGGCACATTATGGTGGCCGCCTACTCGCCGGAGCGATGGCGGAGGTTGTGCGAGGTGCTGGCGCGGCCGGACCTGGCGGAGGATGTCCGGTTTGCGAGCAACGCGGACCGCGTGCGCCACCGCGGGGAACTGCACCGCATCCTCAGCGAGCACTTCCGCCGGCGGTCCTCGGCGGAGTGGGTGGAACGGCTGGAGGCGGCGGACATCCTTTGCGGACCGTTGCTGACCTATCCCGACCTGGTCGACCATCCCCAGGTCGCGGCAGGCGAGATGATTCAAACGTTTGTCCATCCGGAACTGGGCGCCGCACGCATCCCCGGCATCCCGCACCGGTTGCAGCAGACCCCGGCGGCGCTCCACCTGCCCCCGCCGCTGCCCGGGGAGCACACGGTCGAGGTGCTGCGCGAGGCCGGCTACTCGCCGGAGGAGATCGAGCGTCTGACCGCGGCCGGAGTGGTGGCAGTGCACGCCGCCCGGACGGCGGCCTGAGTTGATGTCGGATGAACGGAAGTCAAGGAGGTGAGCGTGGTGGCTGACCCGGTGCTCTTCGCCCAGGACGGCCGCGTCGGGATCCTGACCCTGAACCGGCCGGAGGCGTTGAACGCCATGACGCCGGAGTTGCTGGATCTCCTCGACGCGTACCTGACGCAGATCGAGGCGGATGCGGGCATCCGCGCCGTGATCCTCACCGGCAGCGGGGAGAAGGCCTTCTGCGTGGGCGCCGACCTGAAGGCGCGGCAGCAGGAGTTCGCCGGCGGCGAGGTGTCCGCCGATCCGTTCGCCGAGCGCGTCCGGCGGGTCTTCGCCCACATCGAACGGCTGCCGCGGCCCGTGATCGCCGCGATCAACGGCTTCTGCCTGGGCGGCGGCCTGGAGCTGGCGCTGACCGCGGACCTGCGCGTCGCCGCCGCGGAAGCGCGCTTCGGGTTCCCGGAGGCCAAGGTGGGCAGCATGCCGGGAGCCGGCGGGACGCAGCGGCTGCCCCGGCTGGTCGGGCCGGCGCGGGCGAAGGAGTTGATGTTCCTGGGCGACCACGTGGACGCGGAGACGGCGCTGCGCCTGGGGCTGGTCAACCGCGTCGTCCCGCGCGCGGAGTTGCCTGGTGCGACGCTGGAGCTGGCGCGGACCATCGGCCAGCGGGCGCCGCTGTCCCTGGCGGCGATCAAGGTGGCCATAAACAGCGCCCTGGATGTGCCGCTGGCGGAAGGGCTGGCCCTCGAGCAGGAGCAGTTCGCGGCCGTGCGGACCAGCGAAGACCGCAAGGAAGGCATTGCCGCGTTTCTCGAAAAGCGCGAGCCGCAGTTCGCGGGCCGCTGAGCCACCGGCCCGCTGAGGAGGGAGGACCATGGGGGTCGCCGGTCGCGTCGCCATCGTCACGGGGTCGGGGCAGGGGATCGGTGAAGGGATCGCCCGCCGGCTGGCCGGTGACGGCGCGAAGGTTGTGATCAACGACATCTTCTCCGAGAAGGTGGAACGGGTGGTGGGGTCCCTGCAGGATGCGGGGAGCGAGGTCGTGGGGGTCACCGCCGACGTCAGCCAGGACGTCGGCGCAAAGGAGATGGTCGCCCGCGCCCGGGAGGTCTTCGGACGCGTGGACATTCTGGTGAACAACGTCGGCATCGCCCGCGACACCTACCTGACGAAGATGGCCGAGGAGGACTGGGATGAGGTACTGCGGGTGAACCTGAAGTCGCAGTTTCTGGCCTGCCGGGCGGCCGCGCCCCTGATGATGGAGCAGAAATACGGCCGCATCATCAACATCTCCTCCCGCGCCTGGCTGGGGAACCCCGGCCAGGTCAACTACGCGGCGGCCAAGGGCGGCGTCATCAGTCTGACCCGCACCCTGGCCCTGGAACTGGCCAAATTTGGGATCACGGTCAATGCCATCGCCCCGGCGCTGATCGACACGCCGCTCTTTCGGGGGCTGAAGGACGAGATCCAGGAGCGGCTGCTCAAGACCGTGCCCGTGGGGCGGATCGGTACGCCGGAGGACGTGGCCCAGGCCGTGGCCTTCTTTGCCGCGGACGAGTCATCCTACATCACCGGCCAGATCCTCTACGTCTGCGGCGGTCGGAGCGTGGGGGCGGCATAGGAGGGGGGAGAGGAGATGAGGGCGATGAGGGGGCTACTCCGGACTGTCGCCATCCTGGCGCTGGTGACGAGCGCTGTGCCGGTCAGCGGTGCCGCGGTGCGCGAGGTGCGCATCGCCGTCGGTCCGCCGAACGTTCTGGGATATCTGCCCCTGTATATGGCGAAAGGGC